>Ga0160449_1000026_pt1 | contig 293630 bp, 243 predicted proteins | sample HID1975I_E1MG_FD_108216 | JGI IMG/M metagenome (GOLD analysis project Ga0160449, IMG submission 108216) | Enriched soil microbial communities from UW Madison campus, WI, USA - HID1975I_E1 MG | ecosystem: Environmental > Terrestrial > Soil > Unclassified | place: USA: Madison, Wisconsin...
CCCGGTGGATGGTAGTGTAATAGCTTGGGTATTGCCTAACCATTGCCTAAGTATTGCCTGGGTATTGCCTTGGAAGGGTAGTATACTAGTGCAATATGTAGAGAATCCGTAGGCAATGTCCAGGCAGTGTCGCTACAATACCCCGGGAATCTCCCTACAACTCCAAGGCAAGATCACTTGCCGCTTGAACCCACTTTCAAGCCATTTATCCCAATCGGAAACTCTCCTGTAACCTTATTTATCACCAATCGTCATACTACCGTCACCCAATAATTACCGGATATCAATATAATCAGCCTTTCAACACTTGGCAATGTACTATGCGTAACATAGTACCTATTTTTGGACTGTAATAGCTAAGATAAAGTATTCAATAAAGTAAAGAGTATAGCCATGAGAACAAAACTAATCGTCGCCTCCATCATTCTGACTGCTTTCAACCTGACCGCTATAGCCCAGCAAAAAACGGCTAAAGTAGCAGGAACAGTAGGAGGTGCCGACAAGGCTGCCATCCAGGCCGCCACTGTGACCTTATTAAAAGCAAAAGATTCAGCAGTAGTGAAAATGTCCGTTTCCGATAAAACCGGAAAATTTGAGTTTGAGAACATTCCTGAGGGGAAATACCTCTTGCTGGTATCAGCAGTAGGCCACGCCAAACAGTATACCCCTGCATTTGAAGTGGCTGGTACGGCCGTAGAGGTAGCACCAGTAGCACTGGCAGGCGAGTCAAAAGATTTGAAAGCCGTAACCGTCACCGCCAGCAGGCCCATGATCGAGCAAAAGATCGACAGAACAGTAGTAAATGTAGAAGCTTCCGTAACCAATGTAGGTGCCAATGCCCTGGAAGTACTGGAAAAAGCGCCCGGTGTGCAGGTTGATAAAGACGGAAATATCAGCCTGAAAGGAAAGCAAGGCGTGGTGATCATGATGGACGGACGCCCTTCCTATCTCACAGGGCCTGAACTGGCCAACCTGTTGAAAGGTATGCAGGCTTCCCAGTTGGATCAGATCGAGATCATGACAAACCCACCTGCCAAATATGATGCTGCCGGTAATTCCGGTATCATCAATATCAAAACCAAAAAGAACAAGATCAAAGGTTTCAATGGTAATGCTACCGTAGGTGTAGGCCAGGGTGTTTATTTCAAGACCAACGAAAGCATCAGCCTTAACTACCGCGATGGAAAAATGAATCTATTCAGTAGCTACAGCTTTGGATACAATGAAAACTTCCAGCAGTTGGACATTTATCGCCGCTATAAGAATGACGATAAGACCACCAATGCGATATTTGAGCAGGTAGCTTTTATGAAGAAGCTGAACCGCAACAATAACCTGAAACTGGGTATGGATTATTACCTCACCAATAAAACAACCGTGGGTTTTGTATTGAGCGGATCTTTCAACCCTGAAACTACCGATGGCAAGAATACCAGCTACCTTAAGAATCCCAGTAGCCAGATCGATTCCATTATCACCGCCGATTCCTATATTAAGGAAGTATGGAAGAATGCCAGCGTAAACCTCAATATGCGTCACCAGTTCGACTCTACCGGTCGTGAACTGACCGCCGACCTGGATTATATCCGGTACGATGCAACAAACGATCAGCGCTTTGTAAATACCACCTACAACCCAGGATGGGTAAAACGCTACGATGAACTGCTGAATGGCGACTTACCCTTATCCATCAATATTTATTCTGCCAAGGTTGATTATTCTCACCCCCTGAAGAACAATATGAAAATCGAAATGGGTGTTAAATCAAGCTATGTAAATACCGAGAACAAAGCCAACTATTTTGAATTCGTAAGTGGTCAGTGGCAGACGGACTTTACCAAGACCAATTTCTTTGATTACAAGGAAAACATCAACGCTGCCTATGTAAGCCTTAACAAACAGCTGAATAAAAAATGGGGCATACAAGCAGGACTGAGGTTTGAGAATACCAACCTGGAAGGTATCCAGTATGGCAACCCTACCCAGAAAGATTCAGCTTTTGATCGTTCTTACAACAGCTTGTTCCCTACAGTGTATGTTAGTTACAATGCCAACAAAGAAAACCAGTTCGGTCTTAACTATGGCCGTCGTATCGACCGCCCTTCATACGAAAACCTGAATCCTTTCCTGTTCTTCATCGACAAGTTTACTTATGGCTCAGGCAACCCATTCATGAAACCACAGTATAGCGATAACATCGAACTGACACATATTTTCAAAGGCTTCCTGACCACCACCCTGAATTATAATGTAACCAAGGACCTGTTCAATGAAACCTTTAGCCAGGATAAATTGCCCAATGGAGAAAATGGTTACGCTACCATCGTGCGCCAGGGTAATATCGGCAAGCGGGAAAATGTAGGTATTGCCGTAAGCGTTCAAATACCTGTCACAAAATGGTTCACTACCATGCTATACAGCAATTACAATTATATCAAATACAGTGGTGTGCTCAACGGCGAAGACCTGAAGGTGGAAGCCGGCAACCTGATGGTGAATATGAACAACCAGTTTAAGTTCAACAAAGGCTGGAGTGCTGAATTGAGTGGCTGGTACCGCAGTAAAGGCCCCGAAGGTCAGATCATACTTGATCCCTTCGGTCAACTGTCTGCCGGTATTGCCAAACAAGTGCTGAAAGGAAAAGGTACCCTGAAACTGAATGTGCGTGATATCTTCTACACACAACAACCACAAGGGGAGATCAACTTCCAGTCAACAGAAGCGAAGTTCAAGAACTACCGTGATTCAAGAGTAGTCAACCTCACCTTTACTTATCGTTTTGGTAAACCTTTGAAGAATACCAACGGACAACGTAAGAAAGGTGGCGCCGGTGAAGAACAAAACCGTGTAAAAGGTGGTGGCGAATAACGAACAGATAACATCCAACACCAGCACCCGTACGTAAGTAAGTATAGATTTGATAAATGTGGAATACCCACTTGTGGTAATAATGCTGGTACGAGGATTGCAATAGAAGAATTGTGTTTCCCAAAATGATAAAGTTTTCGTCTAATGGGAAAAGAGCTTGGTGGACAATGAATGATGAGCGTAGGCGTTTAACCCGGTTTTAATGATCCAGCAAGGCTTTTAGAAATCTTTAACAGGGTGTAGCACAACCTTTTCCTTTTAAAATGGTCTTATATATAGTAACCAACGATGAAAAAGATAATACTCATAGCAATCGTACTCATGTACCTCGTAGGATGCGGAATTTCGTACATGTAAAATAAAAAGACTGAAGTGGTCGTTTATAGAATGTACGAAGCAACAGACAGGAATTAAGAAACAGATGATTAAAATATCGAAGGTTATTTAATAAAAACGATTATACATTTTTTCTCATAAGCAGTTAGTTTTGGTTAACGGGCCCCATGTCTATGGGGCCTTTTTTTATTGTTATATGAGTAGATATTTTATTGTTGTAGAATATACATTTAAAATGATCTTCCCCGAAAAAAGATCACCGGTAAGAAACTTCATATAAACTGCTTACCGGATCCGATTGCCAGAATTCTTTGGTTTGCACATTCATAATTGTCAATCGGCCGCCTCCACCTCCTCCTGTATCAATATTGTTTACATTGGCAGCTTTCATCGGCTGGTCTGTTCCCCACATAATAGTACGGGTATGGCCGATGAACACTTCCTGGAAACGGGTGGCCATCCGGAAACGGGCGGGTCTTTTCTTTCCCCGGTTGGTAGCTTCCCAGGAAAGCGCTTCCAGCCAAAGTTCCCTGTCCCAATAATATAGGTGCGGCATTTGCTCCCCGAAAGGAACCTGCCGGTCAAAGCCGGCATGTACAAAACAGTTTTTCTGTGCGTCCACGTAGAAGAGCCGTTGGCTATTGAAGAAGTTGCGGTGTGCCACCGGTATATCAAGCGGACTAAGAAGGAAAGGCGGGATATTGCCGGCCACAGGGATCTCGTCCTGCTTGCCGGCTGCCGTGAGGTAGGAGCGGAGCGTGCCCTCACCGCCCTGGCTCCAGTATTGTGGGTGAAAGCCTGTCCGGATAAAGGTCTGGAGCCAGTCATCGTGATTGCCCTTGATAGCCACCAGGTGCCGGATGCGCAGCAGCTCTTCCACACAGGCAAATACTTCATCGAAGCCGTCGGCAATATCGCCCAGCTGGATCAGCATATCCTGATCATAGTCGAACCCCGAACGCTGGAGGCATTGGAGGAGCGCCTTATGCCCTCCGTGGATATCGCCCATTACATAGGTCGTCATTGCCGGTAAGATTTCAGACAGCAAATTAGCATATTATGATTTCTATACATTCCCTAGCTTTGCGCAAAATGTTGCCATGCCCTCATTCGATATCGTTAGTAAAGTAGACGCCCAGGCATTGGATAATGCCGTAAACGTTGTTACCAAGGAGATCACCAACCGCTTTGACTTCAAAGGCTCCCATGTGGTGATCAAACTGGATAAGAAAGAATTTAAGATCAACCTCGAAACTGAGGACGACATGAAAATGCGTCAGCTCATCGATGTATTGATCAACCGCGCCCACAAGCAGGGCATTGCTCCCGAGGCGTTTGACACCTCCAAAGAGTCCTATCCCAGCGGAAAACTCACCAAACAGGAGGTGACCGTCCGTAATGGTCTCAAACAGGAAGATGCCAAAAAGATCGTGAAGCTCATCAAAGATGCCGGTCTGAAGGTACAGGCCGCGATCATGGATGATATGGTACGCGTAACCGGCAAAAAGATCGACGATCTGCAAGAGGTAATAGCGCTTTGCCGCGCTGCAGACCTGGGCCTCGCCCTCCAATACGAAAATATGAGAAGCTAAAATTTAGCTACGAGCTTTGAACTGGCAGCGCCGGGCGAAAACCCTGGAACTTCGAAGCAAACGGCTCGCCGCTCGCCGCTCGTGGCTCGCAGCTTACCTTCTCTTCCCAATGTGCATAACCTGGTGCACAACTGGTGCATATCAGAAAGGCTGAAAATTTGGAACAGCTATCTATAGTAAAGTATCTTAGAGGTAGAAAGTCGCAAGAAATAAATTAAACAGTATTGAAAGCGATTTTTTGGAAAAGCATTGGATTAATAAAATGTACACACTTCGGTGAGTATGACTATTAACCCGGTGCTTTTTTCTTTTATTTTTCTTTAACTTATTGCCCTGCAACCCCGGAAACCTGGTTTCCATCTTTATTATAGTTAGTCAATGCAAACGATTGAGTGGAGAAGTTTAGTTGACTTTAGTCAATAAACAGTGTTGCAACTATAATTTTGTTGAACTTAAATTGGCTGGCAAGTGAAATAAATTTAATTTGGCGGTAAGACAGTCGGGAAGTAATTTTGCGGCTTTGTTAATAATTAAAATATTGTACGGCAAAATCCGTACAACCTTTAAATCAGAGAGTTATGAAAAAAGGCATCCATCCCGCAGGTTTTCGGTTTGTAGTTTTTAAAGACATGAGTAATGGTACTAGCTTTTTGAGCCGTTCTACTGCAGTTACCAAAGAGACAATTAAGTATGAAGATGGTAACGAGTATCCATTGGTGAAGCTGGAAATTTCGAATACTTCTCACCCGTTCTATACCGGTCAGAATGTATTGGTTGATACAGCAGGTAGAATTGATAAGTTCAAAAAGCGTTACGAAAAGAAGAAATAAGCTTAACTTCAGCATAACATTTTTTGTTTTTCATGGCTATACTTTCCCTTTCCTATTCTTAGGAGAGGGATTCTTTTTTTAGTCACCTGGCGTTTATAGCAGCTTGGCGAAGCAAACGTCCACTCGCCACTTTACCACTCGCCATTGTTTTCCCTGGAATCAGGATTGCATACAAGGATGTATTACATTTGAAAACCAGTCATTCACCAGTGTAATACACTACTATGATATTCCTGAACGATAAAGAAGTACGAGACCATTTATTCCCTTTTACACTGATGCGCTCCGCAGCAGATATCCGGGTTGGTATACTCACCATCCGGGAAAAATGGGAAGCCCTGCTGGGGCAGGAGGTAAAAGTGGTAGAAGATGCTGGTTTGGTATCTTCTCCCGATGCAGCCCTCTTCGCCAGCAATATCATCCCCTCCGAACAGTTTATTGCTTCCCTTCAGACAGAAGACAACTCACTCAAAAAAGATCCCGATTGGGAGTCCATCAAAATACTGCAATACCCCTGGCATATCTTCGAATCCAACGACTGGGCCCTGCGGGAAGATTTCAAAATTGTTACCCGTAATAAAACAACCCAGGTTATCCCCGAAAGTGTGCAGGTGATCAATGCCAAAGACATTTTTATTGAACCGGGCGCCCGCCTCGCCCATTGTATGCTCAATGCCTCCCAGGGGCCAATCTATATTGGCAAGGATGCCGAGATCATGGAAGGCAGCTTTATCAGGGGGCCTTTTGCCCTTTGTGAAGGCGCTGTGGTAAAAATGGGCAGCAAGATCTATGGGGCTACCACCATCGGCCCTTATTGTACCGTGGGTGGGGAGATCAAGAACAGCGTATTCCTGGGCTATTCCAACAAGGCTCATGACGGCTACCTGGGCGATGCAGTGATAGGGGAGTGGTGCAACCTCGGTGCCGGTACTTCCAACTCCAACCTGAAGAACACTGCTTCCGATGTGAAAGTATGGCACAATGCCTCCAAAGAATATATCCGTGCCGGTATGAAGTGTGGATTGCTCCTGGGCGATTATTCCCGCGCTGCCATCAACACCGCTTTTAATACAGGTACCGTGACCGGTATCTGCGCCAATATTTTTGGCGAAGGGCTTACCCCCAAATTCATTCCCAGCTTTACCTGGGGTAGCAAGGCTTTATCAAGATATGAATTTGAAAAAGCCTTATCAGATATCAGTAACTGGAAAAAATTAAAAAATCTGCAACTGACAGACGCGGAAGCAAAGCAATTGAAACATATTTTTGAGCAATCATAATCAAATCAACCAACATGCGAAAACAAATTGCTGCTGCTAACTGGAAAATGAACTGTACGTACCAGCAGGGAGAGGAATTATTGGACAATATACTGGGAGCAAATATCGCCCTGGCCGATCACCGGCAGGTTGTATTTGCAGTACCATTCCCTTACCTCATTATGGCCAATAGTGAAGTAGCTGATGAAACCAATTACTTCATAGCAGCACAGAATTGTTACAACAAGAAATCAGGCGCTTATACCGGCGAAGTATCTGCCGAAATGCTCCATTCCATTGGAATCAAGTATTGTGTACTGGGCCACAGTGAACGTCGTGAGTATTTCCAGGAAAGCAATAAGATGCTGGCCGAAAAAATAGATATCTGTCTTGAAAACGGCATCACACCCATCTTTTGTTGTGGCGAACCCCTCAGTATCCGGGAAGCCGGTACCCAGAATGCACATGTGGAAACCCAATTAAAGGAATCTCTTTTTCACCTCGCAGACAGTGTGATCTCGAAGATCGTTATTGCCTATGAACCCATCTGGGCTATTGGCACTGGTAAAACAGCTACCTCCGACCAGGCCCAGGAAATGCACGCACACCTGCGGAGCGTACTGGCCAAACAATATGGTCCCCTGCTGGCCAATACCGTCTCTATCCTTTATGGTGGCAGCGTGAAAGCCAACAATGCCGTGGAATTATTTGCCCGTCCCGATGTGGATGGCGGTCTCGTAGGCGGCGCCTCCCTCAATGCAGAAGAATTTATCGCTATTATCAAGGCGTTGAAATAGGGAAATCACCGGCAATCGGCAATCGACAATCGGCAGTCGGCAATACCCCCAAATAGTTATAGAGGCTGAATAAAATGAAGCAAACTTCAATTTAATCAGCCTCTTCGCTTTTCAGGGACCCATTGCCGACTGCCGATTTGTTAAAGTTTTCCACATTCATAGCTTATGGAGTAATTCTTGTCGTATCTACTGGAAAGGAGGATATTATATGGAACGGAATACCGTACTACAACCGTTTTTAAACCACCTGGCCAGCGACCGGCAAATATGTACCCAACTATTGGGCAATATCATGGCGGGCAAAAGCAACAAGTCAACCAAACTGGCAGTGGTTAACTTCTGGCTCAACAACCTGCAGAAGCACATCGAGGCCGAAGAAAAGATACTGATTCCCTTTCTGATCAAGCACCATTTCAACCTGCAATACACCAACTTATTGTATCGCGAGCACAATACCATCCGCGTATTGGCCGAGCGGCTAACCGAAGCCCAGGAAGGCGATTATATCTATGAAGCTTTTGTAAAAATGGTACATGAGCACCTGTTATTTGAAGACAAAGTGATCTTCACCCGTATACAGGAAACCATACCAGCGCCAGAATTGGAACAACTGAGGTTAGTAGCTTAGGAAAACCAGTTTTGAGCTATGAGCTTCGAGCCGTTTGCGTCGAAGCGCGAAGCTGTATTAGCTAGCCGCTCGAAGCTCGTGGCTCGCAGCTTCACTTAAGAATACCTAATAAGTTTGAAATTATTTACTTGCTTGAGTAGAAGTAACCCTGTTTAATTGTTTCCTGCACCAGGTATTGAATTCATCTTCGTCTGCCTCATCATCTTCATCGTCTTCAATTTCCCGTTGGAGGATACGGTTATTGGTAAAATCCAGGGTCAACAGGCCATCTTTAAGCATGATATTGTCAAACTGTGCCCACTGATATCTTCTTTTGAAAAGGGAGTTGATCACGATCTCTTTATCCGAAAAGCCGATCTCCAGGGAGTACTTGGCCTGGTATTCCAGCAAGGCCAGGATAATGAAAACAAAAGTGAGCCATTGAAAATAGGGCATTTTCATCCATACCAGTGCCGCCACCAGCAGAGCGCGGCTATAATATACTTTTTTGCCTTTGGAAGATTGTACAAGGTTCCACACCAGTATAGCGATAATGGCTACGATCCCGAGCAGATAAGCCAAACCTGGTTGATGGGAGGTCAACAATTCACGTGTAAAGAATATAATCGACAGAATACCCAGCAGCAGGCCGATTATATCAATGAATCTGGTGTTTTTATTTTTAAGTATTACAACGTATTGGTAGATCATGCGCCAGCGACTTATTGATTGCAAGCTACCAGTAAATTACTTAACTTCCATAAAACACGGGCGCCAACATTGGCATCCCATTCATTTTCACCAACACCCACCTCATTCAGGTCAAACCCAATGAAACGGCGGCCACTTTTGATAATACGTTTCAGCAGGTAATACACTTGCTGCGCTTCAAAACCACCTGGCACGGGCGTGCCGGTATTAGGACATAATTTGGGATCCAGTCCATCTATATCAAAGCTTAAGAATACATCCTGTGGTAACTGCTCTACTATCTCATCAGCAATCGATTTCCAGGATTCCCCTTCATAGATACGCTCTTTGATGTTTTTGTCAAGATAGGTAACTACCCGATCCTTATTGTTGCATATATAATTCCATTCTTCTTCACAGTAATCACGTACACCCGCTTGTACCAGTTTGGTAAGCTGAGGTATTTCTTTCAGTGCATTGTACATGATGCTGGCATGGCTATAACGGAAGCTTTCATAAGACTGCCGGAGATCGCAATGCGCGTCAATCTGTAGTATGCCGAAAGAAGGAAATTTTTCTGCAATGGATTTATAGAAACCAAGTGCCGTGCTGTGGTCTCCGCCGAGTACCGCTACCAGTTTACCCTGGTCCAGTAATCCTTTTGTTTGATCATACACCCAATTGTTCAGGTAGATGGCCCCTTCATTGATTTCCTTTAGCGATTTGCACATGAAGGAGTTCTTCTCCACGTCATCTCCTTTGGAAATATAATCAATGTAGAGTTCTGCCTCTTTGCGGAGATAGTCGCTTTTCAGCAGGATCTTCTTGTCTGGTACCCGCATAAAAAATCCCTGTTTCCAGGCATCCTTCACATCAGTATCATACAAATCCACATGCATGCTGGCTTTAAAAATATGGTCCGCCGCCCGGGCTGTACCTGCATTGCAGCTTACAGTAACTTCCCAGGGCACAGGAAGAATTACAAGGCGGGCATCTTCTTCTGTGAAGGGTAATCCGAATATATTATTATTGGGGTTACTTACACCGTTTGGATCAAAATGCGATAAGTCTGTCATTGTTGAAGAGGTCTCTTCTTTAAAACGCCGTGCAAGGTAGCACAGTATTAGATAGAAGCAAAATATTGTCGATAAGTTGCATAAACGATCGTTCGTTCTTTCTTGCTGGGTATTTATTACCAATTCTTTAGGAAAAACCGAACAAAATAGAAACAGGGTGGTTATACAGCCCGTAAACACATAAAAATCACATAAACCCGTTCCGCATTTTGGCCTAACTTTGCGGAGAACAGAACCAGGTATGAAGAAGATCCACATTGTTATCCTCGTTTGCATTGCTGCCGGCATCATGGTGCTGCTTAGTTTTATGGGTGATCTCTCTACCTATGAGACCCTCGCTTCCGCCCGCCAGAAAAAAGGGAAAACGGTAACCGTTATCACACAACTGGACCGCTCTTTACCCATCGAATACAATCCGGCGCTGAATCCCAACCTCACCACCTTCCATGTGGTAGATTCCCTGGGCAACAAGGCCCGCGTGGTATACTACTTCGAGAAGCCATTCGATATGGAGAAAAGCGATCGTATTGTATTAAAAGGCAAGATGAACGGAGATTTATTTGAAATCAACCGCAAAGACGGTATCCTCATCAAATGTCCCTCTAAATATAAAGACGACCCCAAGGCAGCCTACAATAACCTCTCTTCAAAATAAAGCACCCTGATGGATTATATTGGTGAACACCTGTTACCCGGACAGCTTGGCCATTTGCTGGTAGTACTTTCTTTAGTAGCCTCCATAGTGGCTTGCATCGCTTACTTTAAATCTGCCAATGCCAAACTTCCCGATGAAGCCGTCAGCTGGAGGAAAATAGGCCGTATCGCTTTTATAACCGATGCAATTTCTGTGATCACCATCTTTGGTATCATTCTCTTCATCATCGTACAGCATTACTACGAATATTATTACGCCTATAACCACTCGGATAAATCACTGTCACCCAAATTCCTCCTGGCCAGTATCTGGGAAGGGCAGGAGGGTAGCTTCCTGTTGTGGACCCTCTGGCATGGTGTATTGGGCCTGATCCTTATCCGTACCGCCAAAAAATGGGAAGCACCCGTAATGGCTGTCATCAGCTTTGCACAAATTTGCCTGGCCACCATGGTGCTGGGAATTTATATATTCGACATAAAAATAGGCAGTACACCTTTCCTGCTTACACGTCACCAGTTTTCCAATGCACCCATCTTTAGTCAGGCCGACTACCTTTCAAATCTGAGAGATGGGGTGGGGTTGAACCAATTGCTGCAGAATTACTGGATGGTGATCCACCCTCCCGTATTGTTCCTGGGTTTTGCCTCTACCATAGTACCTTTTGCTTTTGCTATTGCCGGTCTCTGGAAAAAAGAATACGGTGGCTGGACCAAAACCGCCCTGCCCTGGTCTTTGTTCTCAGGCGGCGTATTAGGTCTGGGTATCATGATGGGCGCTTACTGGGCCTATGAATCCCTCAGCTTTGGAGGTTATTGGGCTTGGGACCCCGTGGAAAATGCTTCCCTGGTGCCCTGGCTTATCCTGGTGGCCGGTATACATACCCAGGTCGTTTATAATTCTACCGGGCATTCCCTCAGGGCTACCCATTTCTTCTTTATTGCCAGCTTTTTGCTCATTTTATATTCTACTTATCTTACCCGTAGCGGTGATCTGCAGGATACTTCTGTACACGCTTTTACAGGAAGCGGTATGAACTGGCAGTTGCGGGGATTGGTATTTGTTTTCCTCGTCCCTTCCTTATGGCTGTTCATTGCACGGTATAAAAAGATTCCCCATATCGCCAAAGAGGAAAATTCCTATAGCCGGGAATTTTGGATGTTTATCGGCGCCCTCGTATTATTCCTCTCTTCCGTATTTATCCTGGTGGCTACTTCCCTTCCCGTGATCAACAAAGTTTTTGGTACCGAATTCGCTATAGGAGAAGATCCTCAATTCCCTTACAACCGTATACAGGTATTTGTGGCTGTTGTATTGGGCGTGCTCACCGCTGTTACCCAATACCTGAAATATAAGAATACTGCCAAAGCAGCTTTCTTTAAAAAAATAGCCCTGCCTACCGGTATCGCACTGGCCATCTCCCTGTCCGTTAGCATTTGGGGTAATATCAATTATGACAAGTTTGGCCTTGGTTTCCTGGCCGCCATTCACCTCGCCCTATTTGCAGCCATCTATGCTGTAGTGGCCAATGCCGCCTATATCTGGAGCGGTCTGAAAGGTAAGGTCAAAGCTGCGGGCGCTTCCATAGCCCACGTAGGTTTTGGCATCATGCTGGTGGGCGTACTGATCTCCTCTTCCAAAAAAGAGGTGTTGTCCATGAACTTTCTGAACCCCCTCAACTTTGGTCCCGAACAAAAAGAGAAGGGCGTGGAAAACCTCACCTTGTACCAGGGTGTTCGTACCGACATGGGTAAATATTGGGCTACTTACGCCAGCGATTCTGTTACAGAGAAAGGTAAAATGACCTATTTCCGTATTGATATGGAAAGCAAGGATGGAAAAGAACGCTTCCCGCTTTATCCCGACCTCATCAAAAACACCAAAGGACAAGAAGGGTATTCCAATAACCCCGATGCCCGCCACTATTGGAATAAAGACATCTTTGTATATATCAATTACTCCACCAAAATGCAGGAGGAGAAAGATACTGCCCAGTTCCGCTCAAAACTGGTAAAAGTGGGCGATACCCTTTATTACTCCAATGGCTTTATGACACTTGACAGCGTGACCGTCAATCCACGGGCCGATAGCCGCCAGGTTGATGCAGGAGATACCAGCATTATGGCCCACCTGGGGATCGTAACCCGTGAGCAGAAAAAGATCACTGCCCGGCCCATACTGGCGGTGAAGAATAATGAACCCGAATACATTCCTGATTCTGTTTTCTCCCAGGGCTTATCCATCGGCCTGGCCCGTGTAGCAGAGAACCAGCAATTTGAAATACGGGTGAAAGAGTCTGCTAAAATGGTTCCCTTTATAGCCCTCAAAGTGCTTCAGTTCCCTTTTATCAAGTTGGTTTGGCTGGGCACAGTACTCATGGTCATTGGATTTATCATGAGTATGGTATACAGGATCAGGCTGTTGAGGCCCGTAGGCAAAGAAAGGGGTGCCAGGCAGAAAACGACTGCCCATGGCCAGATGCCTGAAAGCAAACAGCAAGCTTAATTTTAACAAAACACTTGCAGCTGTCCGGGTTACTTAGCCTGTCTTACCGGTATTATTCCTTATTGGGGAATAATTACTATTTTGTGTAAGAACAAATGTTTTCAAAGCGCATTATATACAATTGTTTTATCATGGTTACCGCCTTCCTGTGCTTTAACGGGAATGCTTTAGGCCAGCGTAAAGACACCATTCCATTGCCTCCGGGTGTGGAGCAGCCCGTATTAGGACCCAATGACACCATTCCCGTTCCGGCAATTGTTGCCGGCAACCAGCTGATTCCTTCGGGCAATATGGAATGGTTGTGGGTCACAGCTCCCTATCCCAAACATTTACTGAAGAAAAGACAGGAATGGACCCGCTTGCGCAATGCCATTTATGTGACTTATCCTTATGCCCGTAAAGCAGGGGGCATCATCAATGAGATCAACAACAAACTGGCGGGTGTTACCGATAAGGAAGAGCGCAAGAAATACCTTAAAACAAGGGAAAAGGAACTCAAGAAAGAGTTTGCCGATCCATTGAGCAACCTTTCCATCTACCAGGGCAAGGTGCTCATGAAACTCATCAACCGGCAAACCGGTAACAACTGCTACGATATCATTAAAGAGTACAAGGGTGGCTTTACAGCCCGTATGTATCAGACAGTGGCTTTCTTCTTCAACAGCAACCTCAAACAGCCTTACGATGCCCAGGGCAGTGAAAGGGAAATGGAGATTATCGTACAGGAAGTGGAGCGCATGTATAGAATGTAATCAGAATCCCGCTATCACCTAATGGCTAATTGCTAACTCCTTACAGCTTGTTGATCTTGCCGATCAGCCCAGTCGTTGAAAAGCCTTCTACAATAGCATTGATGACTACTTTTCCGCCATTGGCTTTTACTTCTTTGGCGCCTACGATCTGTTCTTCTGTATAATCACCGCCTTTCACCAATACATCTGGTAATATAGCTTTGATCAGTTCCAGTGGTGTATCTTCTTCAAACAGTACTACCGCATCCACCATCAACAAAGCCGCCATTACAATACTGCGCGCCTGTTCATCATTTACCGGGCGGCTATCTCCTTTTAAACGTTTGGTAGAGGCGTCAGAATTGAGTCCTACTATGAGGTAGTCGGCCTCGCTGGCAGCTTGTGACAGGGAGGCAATATGACCACGGTGCATAATGTCAAAAACACCATTGGTAAAGGAAACTGTTTTGCCAATAGCGCGCCATTGCGCTATTCTTCTGAGGAGCTCAGGAAGCGTGAAGATCTTTTTCTCGATGATGTCCGCTTTGCGCATGCGTTTCGATTTGCTTCTTATTGAAATATGGCAGCAAAGCTAAGGCAACAAATCCACTGATCAGCATCTGGAAGAATTGTACTGTCCACATCAGCAATCCAAAGGCGAGGCCAATGCCTTCATTCAATCCATAGAGCGTGAGTGTTTGTTGTACAAATATGTGGTATACGCCCAATCCGCCGGGTGTAGGTACGATCATGGCCAGGCTGCCCGTAGACAATACAGAGAGGGCTTCTTTTAATCCGTAGATCGAGGTTTCCTGCAGGGCATAAAAACCAATCCACACACTTACCAGGTACATGGTCCAGATGAATATACTATGGAAAATAAACCAGCCTTTCTGTTTTACATAGCGTACACTGGTGATGCCACCCCATATACCGGCCAGTATCTTTTTGATCTTTTGAATGAAACCGATATGGGCAAATTTTTTGAAGACGAAGATCGTACCCACTACCAGGAGCAACAGGACCGCCACCAACAGGATGATCTTACCGGGCGTCAGCATGTTGGCTTTGGAAGCAATGATGAGGTTTACTTTACCGCTTACGTAGCCACCAATAACATCGATCTGGGTGAGCGTGGCCAGGGTAATTACCACAATAAGGCATAATACATCAAAGGCCCGTTCTGCTACAATTGTACCCACCAGCTTGTCAGCTGGCACCTTTTCATACCGGGCCAGTACCGTGCACTTCAACACTTCCCCCAGGCGCGGGAAAGCCAGGTTGGCCATGTAACCAATTAAAACAGCCAGGTAGGTATTGGAGGTGCGGGGCTTATAGCCAAGCGGCTCCATCAAGATCTTCCAACGCAGCGCCCTGCTGTAATGGCTTAACAGGAGAGAGGCCATTACGGGAAATATGAGCCAGTATTTTGCTTTGAGAATGGCCGTCTTGATATTTACCCATTCGCTCTCGGGGATCCTTTTTACTGACCACCAGACCAGGAAGATTGCCAGTCCTAAAAACAATGCATATTGAAGATAGCTGACAATCTTTTTATTCATGAGTTAAAGGCCGGTTAGTATCAAACAAAAATAAAGACAATATATCACGCGAATGTTATTATAACGGTATTGTTATAATTTATTGCCTTCTTTAGGGAATACTAACCAGGGTTTAAAGCTTTTGGCCTTTTCAAAATCCATACGGGCATAGGAGATGATGATTACTATGTCGCCAGCTGCGCCCTGGCGGGCTGCCGGTCCATTGAGGCAGCAAACACCTGAACCTCTTTTGCCTTTTATAAGATAAGTTTCAATACGGGAGCCATTATTCACATTTACCACTTGTATCTTCTCATGTTCGATCATATTGGATGCGTCCATCAGATCTTCGTCCAGCGTAAGGCTGCCCACATAGTTGAGGTTAGCTTCTGTGATGACTGCCCGGTGCACTTTCGACTTGAGCACTTCAATGTCCATGATAATTTTTGTTTTTTGGGATGAAGGTTTAATGTTGCAATTGCCCTGCAACCATTCCCTGGAGGGAATACTGCGGTCATTTTGCGCGTTTATAAAACGGCTGCAAAGCTATAAAAGTTTAGTGATTTTCGAACGATTGTTAGTTCATCACAAATTAATGTAAATGTTAATATGCTGCTATTTAGTTACCTGCATATTATCAATCAGTCTTACCTCTCCCAAAAAAGCTGCGATGAGTGCAACCAGTGGCTCTTTTCCGTCCCAGTTGTCGATAGGCGAGAGAGAATTGGCTGCTGAGATGGATATATAATCTATTGTAAATCCTTCTTTTTCTAATATGTTGCGGCCTTGCTGCTGTAAAGAGGAGAGGGGGCCTGCCGTTATATGCTGGCGGATATACTCCAGGGCCTGGTAAATGGCAGGCGCTTTTTTCCTGTCTGCTTCCGGTAGCCGCATATTGCGGCTACTCATGGCCAGGCCATCCGCTTCCCGCCTGGTGGGAACAGCTTCAAACCGGGTGGGCATCGACAGGTTTTTTAACAGCCACTGCACCACCATGCATTGCTGATAATCCTTCTGCCCCATAAACAGGTCATCGGGCTCTACCATCTTCAATAAGCGGCTCATTACCTGACATACACCCTGGAAATGGCCAGGCCGGTAAGCGCCTTCCAGGATGGTTTCGAGGTACCCCAGGTCATAATGTTCCAAACGGTGGATACCTTGTGGATACATTTCGTCCACCGATGGCAGGAAGAGGATATTGGTGCCTGTCTGCTCCAGTTGATAGATATCCTTATCCAGGGTCTGGGGGTACTTCTTAAAATCGTTGGGGTCATTGAATTGGGTAGGGTTCACAAATATGCTGCAAACAGTGATGTCTGTGTGCTTTTGGGCTTCTTTCACCAGCGCAAGATGCCCCTGATGAAGGGCTCCCATTGTGGGAATAAAGCCCGTTTTCCGTTGCATCGATCGCTGCTTTTCCAGATACCTGCCGAGCTCGGCTGCTTGCTTAAAAATGATCATTTTGAGACGTTTAAAAGCATGGGACCGGCTACGCCGCCCATTTTTCTAATAAAATACCTTAACTTTGCACCCTGTTTTTAAAAATGGTTATCCGCAACCAATTATAATCATAATGCTGACAAAGAAAAGAATTTTATTTATTGCCAACGAAATGTCTCCTTACCTGGAGCTGACAGAATTCTCGGAAACTGTTAACCGGCTGGCGATAAAAGCAAATGAAGGAGGTTTCGAAGTTCGTTGCATTATGCCCCGCTTTGGAGTGATCAATGAGAGGCGGCACAGGCTCCATGAAGTTGTAAGGTTGTCAGGTATCAACGTTTCAGTTGACAATGATGATTTCCCCCTCCAGATCAAAGTGGCTTCTTTGCCCAATGCACGTTTGCAGGTATATTTTCTCGACAATGAAGACCTGTTCAAACGCAAGCATATTTTCCATGATGATGAAGAAAAGTGGTTTGATGACAATGGCCTGAGAACAGTATTTTTCTGCAAAGGTGCCCTGGAAACAGTGAAGAAATTTGGATGGCCTCCCGATATTATCCATTGCAGTGGATGGATGACCGGCCTGATTCCCCTGTATCAAAAAACAGCTTATAAAAAAGAACCTGTATTTGCCCACAGTAAGGTGATCTACACCCTTGGCAACAACAGTTTTAAGGAAAAGCTGAGCCCCGACTTCCTGAAACTGGCTAATATCAGCCCGAATATCAAGGATAAAGACCTCGAGCCCTTCAAGGAGCTTAACAATACCGCTTTAATGCGTGGCGGAGCTACTTATGCCGATGCGGTTACTTTTGGCGCTGAAAAGGTAGATAAGAAGCTGGTAGAGGAGTTTGGAAAGGTGAAAGGTAAAAAAGTACTTACCTACAATGCAGAGTCCGATTTAACAGACTATTTGCAATTGTATTCCGACCTTGCCAAGTAGGCTTTATTCCGTAAACTGTTAACAATCACTAAGTGAATAGGAAAATTTCTCTATCTGTCATTGCTGTATTGACCGGATTAGTTATCTATAGCTCCTGCACCAAAGTAGATACCACCGACCTTGGCAATGAACTCATCCCCGCCGTTGACAACGTAAAAACATTCGAAACGATCCTCGACGTTCAGACCGATAATTTCCTGTTCCCTGATACTACACGTATCACCGGATCTTCCCTTCATGCATTGGGCATCATCCGCGATGATCCGGAATTTGGAACTACCGAAGCAAAGATCTATACAGCTTTTGGCCCTTCTTCTTATGGCACCAATCCATTTGTAGTACAGGATTCGGTAGTGATCGATTCTATCGTACTGTCTCTGGCTTATGGTGGCCAGTATGGCGACTCCAACTCTATTGAGCACCTGGAAGTGTACCAGATAGATCCCGCCCCCAATAATTTTACCGATTCAGTATACCGCATCAGTACGAATGACTTTGCCGTATTGCCTACCGTTCTGGGCAGTAAGGACGTGGATTTCAAAACACTGAACGATTCTCTTTTATACAGAGAGCGGAAGGATACCATAAGAACCATCAACGAATTAAGGATCAGGCTGGATACAGCTTTTGGTCGCCAGTTTGTGAATTATGATACCGCCGTTCAGTACAAAACTGATTCTGCTTTCAAAACTTACTTTAGGGGATTGGCCATCAAGGCCGGCAGTGCGGGGATCAACAATGGACTGGCTTATTTCGACCTGTCCAGTACCACCAATACCAAGCTCACCTTTTTTACAAGGGTTACCAATAATGGTGTGATCGATACCACTACGACCGTGTTTGCGTATAATAGCGGAAACCAGGCAAACCTGATCAAGCGTATTCCCAATCACAATTATTTAGCTTACCTGAACAATGGTACCCCCAATGATGACAAGGTCTATATCCAATCATCTCCGGGGTCCTATGCTACAGTGAAAATACCGGGTTTGGATACCTTCAAGAATGTGAACCGTGTCATTCACCGGGCTGAACTGGTGATAGAACAGACCCCTTCTGCACAGGACAATATCTATACCACTCCTTCATTGATGTTTATTGATGCCATCAATGCAGCTGGCGACTCCAGCTTTGCCATCCGGAATGACTTTATTTATACCGGTCAGGGTAATGGCTATGATGTGGCCAATCTGGGGGGCGACTTTAAAAACAATAAATACACATTTAATTTAACACGATATCTGCAAAGTGTGGTAACAAAGCAATTGCCTTATTATACCCTGCGTATTTACGCACCGTTCTTTGCTGATCCATATCTCCAGGGCCCTACTGGAACCTCGGTTGTAATGCCTACCTATTTGTTTGTCAACAGTCCTATATCACTCGGGCGACTGGTAGCCGGTGGCGGCAGCAGTACTACGCAAAAAATGAAGGTTCGAATTATTTATTCTAAAATTTAAGTTGGACTCTTATCTTTGCGCCTGTTTGAATAACCCATTACATTCTAGTATCAACCTTTATCAAATCAAATAGTCATGCCGTATTTATTTACTTCGGAGAGTGTGTCTGAAGGCCATCCTGATAAGGTAGCCGACCAGATTTCTGATGCGCTTATTGATAACTTCCTTGCTTTTGACCCCCAATCAAAGGTAGCCTGTGAAACACTGGTTACTACTGGTCAGGTGGTACTGGCAGGTGAAGTTAAATCTGCCGCTTACCTGGATGTACAGGAAATCGCCCGTAACGTGATTCGCAAAATTGGTTATACCAAGAGCGAGTATATGTTCGAGGCCAGCTCCTGTGGCGTATTATCTGCCATTCACGAACAGTCTGCCGATATCAATCAAGGCGTTGACCGTAAGAAGAAAGAAGAGCAAGGCGCTGGTGACCAGGGTATGATGTTTGGTTATGCCACCAACGAAACAGATGATTATATGCCCCTGGCATTAGACCTGGCGCATAAGTTGTTGCTGGAACTGGCTGTTTTGAGAAGGGAAGGAAAGCAGATCAAGTACCTGCGTCCTGATGCCAAAAGCCAGGTAACACTGGAATATGATGACAACAACAAGCCAGTACGCATCGATGCGATCGTGATCTCTACGCAGCACGATGATTTTGCTTCTGAGACTAAAATGCAGGAGCAAATCAAGAAGGATGTTATCAATATCCTCATTCCCCGCATCATTGCCAAAAACAAGAAGATTGCACACCTGTTCAATAATAAGATTAAGTACCACATCAACCCAACCGGTAAATTCGTGATCGGTGGACCGCACGGCGATACTGGTCTTACCGGCCGTAAGATCATCGTTGATACCTACGGTGGTAAAGGTGCACACGGTGGTGGTGCGTTCAGCGGTAAAGATCCTTCCAAGGTTGACCGTTCTGCAGCGTACGCTACCCGTCACATTGCCAAGAACCTGGTAGCTGCCGGTATCTGTGAAGAAGTACTGGTACAGGTTTCTTACGCTATCGGCGTAGCCCAGCCAATGGGTATTTATGTGAATACCTATGGCACTGCTAAAGTGAAACTGTCCGATGGACAGATCGCTAAAAAAGTATCTGAAGTATTTGACATGCGCCCTTACTTCATCGAGCAGCGCTTGAAGTTGCGTAACCCGATCTACAGCGAAACTGCTGCTTATGGTCACATGGGTCGCAAGCCTGAAATAGTGGAAAAAACATTCACTTCACCTGATGGTAAAACCGTTAAGAAGAAAGTGGAGCTGTTTACCTGGGAGAAACTGGATTATGTAAGCAAGGTCAAAAAGGCATTTAGCTCCAAATAGTTGCTGAAAAAAACGGAAAGAGCCTCGCAACCGCGGGGCTTTTTTTATGTTTTTTAGCGAATGGCCAGTAGTGAATAGCAAGTGGACCCTGGCTGCGACTTACTGACTAACCAACTCTACTTGCCACCCGCCACTTACCACTAGCTTTTTTATTCTATTTTCGCCTTATGAATGAGCTCCACAATCCCTGGCAGATAAAAGGCCAAAAGCAGGTGTATGATAACCCCTGGATCGGTGTTACAGAGTTTGATGTCATTAATCCATCGGGTGGGAAAGGGATCTATGGCAAGGTACATTTTAAGGGATGGGCCATCGGGGTACTGGCATTGGATGAACAATTCAATACCTGGCTGGTAGGGCAATACCGTTTTCCGCTCAACCAGTACAGCTGGGAAATACCAGAGGGCGGCGGTCCCTTGGATATAGACCCATTGCTATCAGCACAGCGGGAGTTACTGGAAGAGACCGGCCTGGTGGCCCAGGATTGGACCAGGATCATGGAAATGCACCTTTCCAACTCCGTATCCGATGAACATGCCATCATCTATCTTGCACGTAATTTAAGCCAGGAAACCGCCTGCCCGGAAGAAACAGAACAATTGCAGGTGCGTAAGCTGCCTTTTGAGGAAGCTTACCAATTAGTAGAACAGGGAAAGATCACCGATTCAGTGTCGGTGGCAGCCATTTTAAAAGTAAAACTGATGTTAGCTGATGGACGCATATAATAACAAACCAGGGATAAAGAAATCTTCTTTGATCGTAGGGCGGCAGCCTATCATTGAAGCCATTCAATCGGGCCGGCCCATCGACAAAATACTATTCCAGCATAATGTCTCAGGCGATTCTATCGGCGCCATTCGCCAACTTGCCCGGGACAACAATATTCCCATTCAGCAGGTGCCCCCGGAAAAATTAAATGCACTCACCAAGGCCAACCACCAGGGTTGTATTGCAATTGCCGGGCTGGTACAGTACCTGGAGCTGCAGCAGGTGATAGACCATGTAGTAGGCACCGGTGCATCCCCCCTGTTTGTAATACTGGATGGCGTAACAGATGTACGTAATATTGGCGCCATCGCCCGTACCGCTGTTTGCTGTGGCGCACAGGCCATCATCATTCCGGATAAAGGCGTAGGAGCTCTGAATGAAGAAGCCATGAAGGCGTCGGCAGGAGCCCTGGAAAAGATCCATGTATGCCGGGTCAACAGCCTGATGAAGGCCGTGGATACCCTGCACCTCAATGGTATCAAAGTGTATGCTTCAGAAATGAAAGCTACAAAGAAGGTATACGAACTTCCTTACAATGAGCCCTGCAGTATTATTATGGGTAGTGAAGACAAAGGCGTTTTCTCCGGCTTATTGAAAATATGCGATGAGGCATTCAACATCCCCATGGCAGGCGAGTTTGAATCCCTGAATGTATCCGTGGCTACCGGTATTATTTTATACGAAGCAATGAAACAGCGGATGTAATAGTAGAAGGTGAGCCGCTCCGCAAAGCGAGAGTGGCTCACCTGTAGATATTTTAAAAGCCTTTTTTCTCCAATTGCGGGTATTGAATACCTAGTTGTTCCAGGTAAGTCTTGTATTTAGTAGGATCATAATAATACTTCTTCAGCAGCGGCTTAAATTCATCCATCGTCTTTTTATTGAGCTGTGTAGCAGGCGGCGTTGTTGCATCCAGAAAAGGAATATACTTCACGTCTTTGGTCTGAACATTCTTATAATAGTCCCAGGCATCTGTGAGCGTCTTTGGATTCGTGAGCATATCCAATAAGGTAGCTGCCACCACTTTACTGCCAGCTACTACTCCTTTGTGTGCAATGGGCGTAGCCATTGAAATAGCGTCTACCCAGCTATGACCGGGTGTGCCAGGGATATTCGAGGGATACCGGAATACTACCGTGGGCAAATTCCAGGCAATATCAGCTATATCATCACTTCCTCCGCCTGATGAAAACTGAACAGGCCCGTTCAACGAATCGAGCTTGAGGGCCAATCCATCAATGGGTTCGCCACGTTGTGTTTTCTTAGGGGCATTAGACATTTTCTGTACCGCTCTTGCCAGGCGCTGGTCCGCTGAGTCCCAGGTGGGCAGGCCAACGGCCTGGATATTTTTATAGACCAATTCTGCTATAGGCTTATTAAAGTGCCCTGGCCAGGCAGTACCCAATAGTTTATGGGAAACCGTGGTGCCCGTCATCGCCGCAACCGATTTGGAATACAGTATAGCATCGTCATACATGCCTTTAATATCCTCATAGGTCCTTTCCCGCAGATAATACCATACCGAGGCTTTGGAAGGAACTACATTGGGCTGATCCCCGCCATCTGTTATTACATAATGCGAACGTTGCGTAGGCTTGAGGTGCTCCCTTTTGAAATTCCAGGCTATGTCCATCAACTCCACCGCATCCAGCGCGCTCTTTCCACGCCAGGGCTGCCCTGCAGCGTGGGCCGCACTACCTTCAAATTTAAACTCAACAGATACCAATCCATTATTGCCGGCATCTCCCCAGGATACACCCATGTTGTTGCCAACGTGCGTAAAGAGACAGGCATCTACATTCTTGAAATAACCATCCCGGATATACCATGCTTTGGAACCTACCACTTCTTCCGCTACTCCGGGCCAGATGATGAGCGTGCCAGGTAGCTTTTCCCGCTCCATTATTTTCTTTACTTCAATGGCCGATAAGATCACTAATGGCAAACCGGAATTATGTCCTTCGCCATGACCGGGCGCATCTTCCACAATAGGTTCTTTATAGGCAACTCCGGGTTTTTGCGACGCTTTAGGTATACAATCTATATCACTACCGAGCGCAATCACCGGCTTGCCATTGCCCCATTTGGCCATCCAGGCTGTAGGGATACCGCCAATGCCTTTTTCTATAATAAAGCCGTTTTGTTGCAGGATATTGGTGAGGTAAGCAGAGCTTTCTGTTTCCTGGAAGCCGAGTTCCGAAAAGCTGAAAACCATGTCCACCATTTCCTGTGCTGTCTTTTGCTTGCCATCTAAAGATTTGATGACTTCTGTTTTTAGCTTGGCTACTTTTAAGCTATCTATTTTTTGAGTCTGGGCCGTAAGCGTGGTGGATAGGGCCAGGGAAATAGAAAGAAATGCCAATCTTGAATAATGCATGGTGCGGGTTTTTGGTTGTTCGATGCAGAACCGGTATCTGTGTGGCAAGGAAACAGAATGGTCCTATTGTTATTGTTGCACCGAAATTAAGGAAAAGCAGCGGTATGCCTATTGGTTTTGTAGACTAATTATTAATGGGATGGGCGACTACTTTATTACTTTGATTACCCGAAGGATAGGGGTTCCTCTCAGGTCCATAGTGGCATGATCTGTAGTGAAACTCCGGATCATCACCGCTGCGGCTTTCAAGCTATGTACTGTATAACTGTCCTATATTAATTTTCTTCCCCAATTTCTACCAGACTTTTCTCCTCGATCACATAATATCCTAACCCACCTTTGGATAAAATTAGTTCCATTTGTTTATGATCCGCTATGTAAGCATCACAGTCAAAATTGATCCGCAAGGGAATATTATCAAATGCTATCTCTGCATAGGGATACCTGCACTGGCGACTGGCCCTCCTTCCGGTATGGGCGTATCCTGTTTTCTGAATAGTAACGATCTCTTTTTGGGTAGTGTCACTCTTGAGATAATAATTAGTGGCATTGATCGCAAAAAATGCAAATGCCCCACCTGTCATTGTTCCAAAAAATAGAATGACCACAACATCCCTTACCATGCCCCATCCCCGTTCGTATAAAAAATCCCACCATACGAAGAAAAGGATAGCGTTGGTAATCAGTGCGGCTACAAGTATTGCCACCCATATTGTTTTATCGGGAATAAACATTTCATCATTAATGAGTATTCCCCAAATAGCAAGCATGAGCGCAAAGCCCATACAGCCAGCAGTTATATAAGCTAACCGGTTCCCTTTTTCTGCGAAGGGGATTCTTCTGTCCCGTGCCTGCTTTTTATGGCTGATTTTCCTGCCCAAGATGATTGTTTTGAACATTAGTAACGCCGCCAACCGCTTTATTACACCTGTCCCTGAAAGTTATTGCTTTTCCCCGCTTTGGCAATGCCTGTGCCCGGCTTTCCTGCCAGGAACAGGTGGGGCCCAGCGGTCGAAGGCTATTCCCCCAGGAATGCTACCTTTGCTCCCCAATACGGAACTATGGACCAAACGGTAAAACTCATCGAATGTCCCCGGGACGCCATGCAGGGCTGGAAGGAATTCATCCCTACGGCAAAGAAGGTGGAATACCTCAATGCCCTGCTGAAAGTGGGTTTTGATACCCTCGACTGTGGCAGCTTTGTATCGCCAAAGGCTATCCCACAAATGGCCGATACCAAGGAGGTAATCCCGCAGCTGAACCTTACTGGTTCCCCTACCAAACTCCTGACTATTATTGCCAATGAACGTGGCGCGGAAGATGCGGTGGCCTTTGAGCAGATCACTTACCTGGGGTTTCCTTTTTCAGTGTCGGAAACCTTCCAGCAACGCAATACCAACAGCAGTATCCTGGAGTCCCTGGACAGGGTAGCGGAGATCCAAAACCTGTGCATCAAGTCGGGCAAGCAATTGGTGGTCTATATCTCCATGGGCTTTGGCAATCCTTATGGTGATCCCTATGATCCGGAGATCGTGTTTGAATGGGTGGATCAACTGGTGGGTATGGATATCAATATCATTTCCCTGGCCGATACGGTAGGACTGGCCATACCAGAACAGGTAGCTTCTATGACAAAATACCTGGTGCATGAATTGCCCGATATCGAGATTGGCGTTCATCTGCATTCAACGCCTTTCAACCAGCAGGCTAAGCTGGAAGCCGCTGTACAGGCTGGCTGCCGGCGATTTGATGGCGCATTAAAAGGGATTGGCGGTTGTCCCATGGCTAATGACGAACTGGTAGGTAATATGAACACCGAATGGATGATACCATATTTTGAACAACATCACTTACTGCCATCACTGAATAAGGCAGCCCTGCAGCAATGCAGTATCCTGGCCGATGAAATATTTGTCGGACATTAAACTTCAGGCAAGCAATACAGCTCATTACACACAACGCATTACGCTATGGATTTCATGGTAGATATACAGATCCCCACTCCTAAAGAAACCCTCAATTACCGGGAGCCCATCCTGCTCACAGGGTCCTGTTTTACCGAGCATATTGGAAACAGTCTGCAGGAGTTGAAATTCGATGTATTGCAAAATCCGCATGGGATACTCTTTGATCCGTCGAGTGTAGCATCGAGCCTCGTATCGTATGTGCAGAACAAACAATATACAGCCAACGACCTCTTTTATCTCAATGAGGTATGGCAAAGCTGGCAGCACCATGGCCGCTTTTCGCATATAGATCAGGAAACGAGCTTGCAATTGATCAATGCTTCGCAACAGCGTGCCCATGAATTCCTGAAAACAGCCAAATGGCTTATTATCACATTAGGCAGCGCCTTTTCATACCGGTTAACTGATCAGGTTGGTTCTTTAAATCATGAAGTTCCCAATACCCCCTCCACCGGGGTCCCGATGAATATCGGGAGGGGGGAGGCCGTCGCCAATTGCCACCGGGCGCCCGGCCAATGGTTTCGCAAGCACCTGATGACCATTGAAGAGATCAATACTGTATTGGACAATAGCCTGTACCAGGTATTGAAATTCAACCCTTCTTTGCGGATTATATTCACCGTAAGCCCGGTGCGGCATATCCGGGATGGAGTGATCGATAACAACCGTAGCAAGGCCCGTTTAATTGAAGTGGTGCATCATCTGGTCAATAAGTTTGACAGGCTGTACTATTTCCCTGCCTATGAACTGGTGATCGATGTATTGCGTGACTACCGGTTTTACGATATCGACATGGTGCATCCCAATTATCCGGCTACCAGTTTTGTGTTGGACAAATTCATGAAGCATTTTACCGATGCGGAAGCGCAGCAAGTGGCTGCCGAAGTACAGAAGATCGTAATTGCGCGCAAACACAAAGCATTCCATCCTGCCACCGAAGCACATAAGAAGTTTTTGAAAAGCCACCTCGACAAAGCACGGGCATTGCAGGCTAAGTATCCTTTTCTAAAGCTACAGGAGGAAATTGCTTATTTTGGCAACGATGGGACGCTATAATATAGCGACTTGTTATTAATCAAGCTGCGTCATTGCCGATTGCCGATTTACGATTGCCGTCCAAAAACTCTTCCAGTCTCTCGAGCAAGATCAACTGATTGAGCGCCCTGTTTAGGTTTTGCTCGGGGTAGTCTATTTTATAGTACACATCGTTGTTGAGAAAGTCTGTTACAAAGCGAAGGGATTGCATGTACACCATCATAAGTCCTGCCTGGTGAATATGTTTCTTTTCGGCAGGTGTAAAATTATCACCGATACCTTCCAGGTAGCCAGCGATAATGGCTTTATAAAAATCAGCGTTGATGGCGATATCTTCCCATTGCGTGCTGTTTTCATCCTGTGTGGCGCTCATGCTGCGGATCATATCACCTACATCTGAGAAGAAGAGGCCGGGCATCACCGTATCAAGGTCTACCGGGCACAATGCCTGGTGACTGACATCGTCCAGCAGGATATTGCTCAGCTTACAATCATGGTGCATTACCCGGGTATGGTAGTCTGCGGGATGCTGCTGTATGAATTCGTAAAAGTCAACCAGTTGCTTGCGTTGCCGCAATTCGGCTATGACATGTGTTGACTTCAACAGGCGGTTGATATGGGCCTGGCTCACCGCCTGCTCAAACTGAGCGTAGCGCAAAGCCAGGTCATGGAAATGAGGTATGATAACTTTTAGTTGGGCTGTATCGATGCTATTAAGTGAACGGGTGAAATGCCCAAAGCATTGGGCGGTTTTATAGACCTCTGCTGCTGTGCCCGGGATCGTTTGCGTGTAAGAACCTGTGATGAAACCAGTGGCCCGCCAAAAAAGCTGCTGTTCATCTACCCAATACCATTTTCCTTCATGGGTAGGTATTAAGGGAGCTATGCGCAGGCCGTTACCGGCACCAATAGCATCATACACCAGCCGGTAATTGTATATAATGTTCTCCGGATGTTTGAACATATGGCGATTGATGTTCTGCAATACAATCGGACTGGTATTGCCTTCGCCGGTAAACCCTACTTTATAGGTATGGTGTATCAACCCGGTGCCCAGGTTGGAAACCATTGGTTTCCCATGCCCGAATTGCAGGGCTGCAGCTTCTATAATATCTACGTTCATATAAATTAAACCTGTCGTTTGTCAGCCTCTTTACCCTTAATATTGATCATTTAAAGCAAAATCATTCTTCCGGTACATCCACTGTCCACCAGTAAAGTCCGGGAATTCTACCGTTTCATTACCCAGTTCAATGCTCATTTCACTGAGGGGGGTAATGGCGCTCCATGCTGCAGCATCGTATACATCCATCGGCGTGGGTGTTTTGCGTTTGATGGATTCAATGAAAGCATGGAGTACAAAGAAGTCCATACCTCCGTGTCCGGCGCCTTCTGTTTCCTTACTCCAACGTTTCCATAAGGGGTGATCATATTTGTCCAGATAACTTTTGGCTTCTTCCCATTGGTGTGCCTTGGGGCTTACGCCCTCAATGTAAATAGACCTGTTCACATCCATCCAAAGCCCTTTGGTGCCCTGCACGCGGAAACCCAGTGAATAAGGGCGGGGGAGGTTGGTATCGTGTTGCAGCATGATCGTTTCTCCATTCACACAGCGGATCATCGTAGTCACCACATCGCCCAGTTTGAATTCTACTTTGGCGTTGGGGTGTTGTTCGCCTCCCTTCTTTACTATATAATCATGCAAACCTCTTGCCTTGGTAGAGAAGCTTGACAATGACACAAAACGATTACCGCGGTTGATATCGATCATAGTGGCTACGGGGCCAATTCCATGCGTAGGGTAGAGGTCGCCGTTGCGGTGTACCGAGTGGTTGGTACGCCATCTGGCTTCAGAGAAGGCTTTTTCTCCAAATTCTACACCTCCGCCATAAGGTTCTTTACCATCGTTGAATTTCACTTCCCGCAGGTCGTGCTGGTAACCGCCCTGCAAATGAATGATCTCCCCAAACAGCCCCTGCCGCACCATATTTAGTATAGCCATCACATCCCGGCGATAACACACATTCTCCAGCATCATTACCTGCGCCTGGTGTTTTTCTGCCGATTTTACAATATCCCAATGCTCCTGTAGCGTAAGGCCCAGGCACACTTCTGTGCCTACATATTTGATGCCTGCGTCCAGGGAGCCCAGGATCATAGGAGCGTGCCATTCCCAGGGCGTGGCGATCACTACGCCATCCAGGTCTTTTAGCTCTACCAGTTTTTTCCAGGCATTGGGGTCACCTTTAAAGATTTTAGGGGCGGGCTTGCCCGATTTCTTAATGAGATCAGTAGCCATTTGCAGCATTCTTTCATCAATATCGCAGATCGCTGTTACTTCCACATCACTTCGCCGTAAAGCGTTGTCAAGATGGTTCTGTCCACGGAGGCCCACACCAATGATACCTATGCGTATCTTTTGTTGCTGTGCAAAAAGCTGGCTGGAGGGGAGGATAGCAAAACCGGCTGTAGTGATACCGGCATTTCTGACAAAGGTTCTGCGATTCATACGGGATGTTTTGGTGTGCAATTGTCCAATGGCTCCTTTCCTGAAAAATCTCCAGGATCGGCGCAGCCGGCAAAGTAGATAAAATTGCCGAAATGCTTACCAGTAGCGGAAAATCTTGCGCAAACGTATGCGGGCAGAGTTGTTTCTATTTTGTATTCTCAACAGGATTACCGATAACACCTGGCTTGAGCAACCGGGATGCTGGTATACTCCAAAGAAAAAGCCCTCAAACCAGTAGCTTGAAGGCTTTGCTTATATGTTGCTGCAATTCGTTACATACGCTCAGGAACTCTGATGCCCAATAGGCCCATACCCGAAGCAATGATATTTACAGTGATCTGAACTATTTGCAAACGCAATTGCTTTTTCTCATTCGACTCTGCATTTACGATAGAATGTTCTGTATAGAAAGAGTTGAACGTTTGTGCCAGTTTGAAAATATAGCTGGCTATTACAGAAGGATTGTGTTCTGCCCCTGCCTGTTCCAGAATGGTAGTATACTGCTCTGCCAGGGTGACTACCGATTTTTCCAATGGCAGCAGGTCCTTGCTTACTGTTGTTTTGTCACCGCCGCTGGCGGCTTCTTTCCGCAGAATGGATTTTATACGTGCATGTGTATACTGAATGAACGGTCCTGTAAATCCGTGGAAATCGATGGATTCTTCTGGATTGAATACCATTCTCTTTTTGGGATCAACCCGTAACAGGAAGAACTTCAAAGCACCCAATCCTATCGTATCATAAAGCGAGGCTAGTTCATCGCCGGTGAAGTCTTTTACTTTCCCCAGCTCTTCTGTCTTTTGTTGGGCAATTTGTATCATACCGTCTACCAGGTCATCGGCATCTACTACCGTGCCTTCACGGCTTTTCATTTTACCCGTAGGCAATTCCACCATGCCGTAGCTGAGGTGGAATATACCGTCCGCAGCAGGCAGTTCTAATTTCTGCGCGATCAGCTTCAGTACCTTGAAGTGGTAATTCTGTTCGTCGCCCACTACATAAATGCTTTGGTTGCAATGGTATTCTTTGTATTTGAATACGGCGAGGCCAATATCCTGGGTAATGTATACGGATGTACCATCCCTCCGGCGCACGATCTTCTGGTCCAGGCCATCCGCTGTAAGGTCGATCCACACACTACCGTCTTCTTTCTGGAAGAATACCCCTTTTTTCAAACCTTCTTCTACCAAATCTTTCCCCAGCAAGTACGTATCACTTTCATAATAGATCTTATCGAAATCACTGCCAATGCGTTTATATGTTGCATCAAATCCCGCATAGACCCAACTGTTCATCTCTTTCCACAGAGCCATCGTGTTGGGATCGCCCTGTTCCCATTTAAGCAGCATTTCCCGCACTTCTTTCATGATGGGCGTATTGTTCCGCACGATCTCTTTGATCTCTTCATGAATCTCATTGGTCTTTTCTGCATTGCCAGCCAGCTGAGGCAGCTTGCCTAAGAACAATTGCAGCTTATCCTGGTCTTCTTTGGCAAAGTCACTCACGTCTCCCGTCATCACCTTGGCCTGTAAGGGAGCTGCCTGTGCCTTGAGTTCATTTTCAAACTTCACATAATAGTCGCCCACCAGGTGATCGCCTTTGAGGCCGGTCGATTGGGGAGTGGCGCCATTACCAAACTTTTGCCAGGCCAGCATGGATTTACAGATGTGTACGCCACGGTCGTTGACAATACAGGTTTTGATCACTTCATATCCATTGGCCTTGTAAATTTCTGCAATGCTCCAGCCCAGGAAATTGTTCCGGAGGTGCCCGAGGTGCAAAGGCTTGTTGGTGTTGGGGGAGGAGTATTCCACCATTACCCGCTCACCATGCCTGGCTTTGTATCCGTATTGGGGATCCTGATGGTTCTCTTGCAGGAACTGTAGCCAGTACGATTCTGACAGCGTAAGGTTCAGGAATCCCTTGATCACATTAAACTTCGTAAATAGCCCGTTGTTGGATGCTACCAGCTGTTCACCCAGTTCTTTGCCCAGGGCCTCGGGATTCTTTTTCAGGCTTTTGACCAGGGCAAAAAGCACCACAGTATAATCGCCTTCAAATTCCGGCTTGGTTTCATTGATCTGGATAGCCGATGGGTCTAAACGTAGTTGGAATAATGCCTCAATTTCTTTGATTACTGCCGATTGAATTACCTGAACAACTGCCATGTTTCTTTTTTGAGGCTGCAAAAATAGGACAATGCAGCGAGTTGGTCTATTTCGGGGGATTTTGCCGGGGCCAACCAGCTAAAACGAGGAGATAATCAGGGGAGGCTCTTTAAATCAAAAAGCTGCTCCTATTCAGAACAGCCTTTTGCAGATTTAGGGGTTAAACAACAAGTTCAGAATCAAATATGTGCTTTTTTAACTGATTAAATGTCAATGCAACATTTTATTGATCGCCGTCAAAGTAGAACTACGTAAATCGATTTAGTACTATGCTTTAGCGTAATTTATAATGTGAAGACGTCATCCGATAACCATTTGATAACAGATAATCCCAATAGCAGCATAAAAGCCTATGGACAGTTGTGGCATTTCAATTACTTTTGCAGCGCAAGAAAATACTGATGCTCAAGGACTATATCATTGCTCTGATAGATTTTTTTTACCCGCCCTTCCGTAAGTTCATGACTCCGCAAACGTTTCGTTATGCGGCATGCGGCGGAGGCAATACCCTGCTCGACATATTTTTATATTGGGTAGCATTTCATTTTGTGCTGAGAGGACAGGACCTGCATTTGCCTCTGGTGACCATCAGTGCCAAAATTGCGGCCTTTCTGATCTCTTTTGCCATCAGTTTTCCCACGGGCTATTACCTCAACAGGAATATTGTATTTCCCGGATCCACACTGCTGGGGAGAGTGCAATTGTTCCGTTACTTTTTGCTGGTATTGATCTGTATAGCGCTTAACTATATTTTTATTACGCTGTTTGTTGACCGGTTTAATATCTATCCCACCATTGCGAAAGCCCTGACGACGGTGATTGTGGTCTCTTTCAGCTACCTCACCCAGAAGAAATTTACTTTTAAAATAGAGCATGCCGAAGGGGACTCTTCGGCAACAGCCACAGACAGCAAATGATCCTGGCCTTACTTTGCCAGCGCAAGGCTGTTTTCGGTATATTTGAATGAGGAAATAGCTGAATGGAACTCACCGCCGAAACTTACGAACGCATTGTAGCTGCCAAGCTGTTCATGGATGAGAACTATCATGAACCGATCAACCTGGATGGAATATCAGGCCAGGCCTGTTTTTCCCGCTTTCACTTTCACCGGTTGTTCAGTCGCATTTATCGCAAAACTCCTCATCAGTATCTTACCCGCAAAAGGCTGGACAAAGCACAGGAATTGCTTGCCCAGAATAAGGCCGTAACAGATGTATGCAATGAGGTGGGGTTTGATAGTATTGGTTCCTTCAGCGTTTTATTCAAAAGGGAAGTGGGCATAGCGCCCCAGCAATACCGGACCAGGCAGGTAATAAAAAAAGAGCAAGCCAAAACCCAACCCAGGTCCTTCATCCCGCACTGCTTTATTCAGGAATATAACCTCGATAAGTAAATTATATATTCGCCGGGTTCTTCCAACCCTTTACCAGTCGTTCCAATGTGCCTTGTATCCTGTTGGCCCTGGTTTCTTCTTTCTTTGCGGTAACGATCCATTCTACATATTCACGCCGGTGGCTGAATGCCAGTGCCTCAAATATTTTGGCAGCTTGTTTGTTTTTAGCAAAAGCTTTTGCCAAATCATCCGGCAGGCGGATCGTCTTGGTTTTGGAATCAGCGTATTGAAAGATGAGGCGCTCTTCTTTTGGTTTGGCCGCTTTCTTTTCATCCGCCTCGGTTTTCTGCCGGAAAGAGAAAGATGACCAGGTAACATTAAAGGAGATGAGCGTAAGCCATTGAATATCGATGGTGAGAAGTTTTTCCCAACCCTTGTCGCGGGTAAGGTCGGTTTGGATACCGGAACTGCCCTTGGGGTAATAGGTCCAGCAGATCACACCCTCTTTCAGGAGTTTCAGCACTTTAGGATGCTCCTTTTCCATTTGTGCCTGGTTGAGGACGAACCAATGGATCTGCTGATAATTTTTCCCGTTTTCCGTGATGGTTACATCTGCAGGCAGGGGCGATAAGGTAGCTTCAAAATCTTTGGGTGCATGGATGGTCAGGAGGGTATAGCCTGCTTTGATTTTCAGTTTATCAGCAATGCTGGCAGCCATATATATGATTTTTAGTGGAAGTTACGGAAAGGCTGTCAGGTTGATTTTATTGGATCTTGCTAAATTATAAAAATTGATGGGTGCGATGGAGACGGTCTTTTTTTAATCGTATATTAGATAAGTTGTCTTTGGTGCCGGCGTCGGGTTGACTGAAATATTGCCGGTTCGGCGAGGATGCTCCAAATGGAGAATGAACTTATTCTAATTTAAAATGTTGAAATACTGGGAATTATATACATTTTCCAATCTGCCTAAATGGCTAAATCCGCTCTGGGCCTGCATTTGAGGGGTGTTTTCTTGCTATTGGCTTGCTACTGGCTTGCTTCTGCCTTGGAACTGTCTTTAAACCAGGGGCCTTGATCCACGGCTAATATACGGTTGATCTACGGCTAACCCATTGAGTCAAGTCTGCGAATGCCAGGAGTTGAGTTTTCTGATCGTCCTGACAGCTTTCCCTGACTGACATTTTTTCACCCCGATAGGCCACGGCATAACGTTTGATAACCATAGTGGAACATTAAATTCAACACAACTATGGGAAAGATAATAGGAATTGACCTGGGTACCACCAATAGCTGCGTGTCGGTTATGGAAGGGAATGAACCCGTGGTGATAGCCAATGACGAAGGGCGCCGTACAACCCCGTCTGTAGTGGCTTTCCTGAAAAATGGAGAGCGTAAAGTGGGAGATCCGGCAAAGCGTCAGGCAATTACCAATCCCCAGAATACGATTACAAGTGTAAAGCGTTTTATGGGTCGCCGGTACGACGAAGTGACCGAAGAGATCAGCCACTGGAGCTACAAGGTGGTAAAAGGTGACAATAATACCGTACGTATTGACATAGACGGTCGTTTGTATACACCGCAGGAAATTTCGGCGATGGTGCTGCAGAAAATGAAGAAAACTGCCGAAGATTACCTCGGTCAGGATGTAACAGATGCGGTGATTACCGTACCTGCTTATTTTAACGACGCACAGCGTCAGGCTACCAAAGAAGCCGGTGAAATTGCCGGTCTCAATGTACGCCGTATTGTGAATGAGCCTACCGCTGCTGCCCTGGCTTATGGCCTCGATAAAGGCAAGCACGATCAGAAGATCGCCGTATTTGACCTTGGTGGTGGTACATTCGATATTTCTGTACTGGAACTGGGTGATGGCGTATTTGAAGTAAAATCTACCAATGGTGATACCCACCTTGGTGGTGACGACTTCGATAAAGTAGTGATGGACTGGCTGGCCGAAGAGTTCAAGAAAGATGAAACCATCGATCTGCGTAAAGACCCTATGGCTTTACAACGTCTGAAAGAAGCTGCTGAAAAAGCGAAAGTAGAATTGTCTTCTTCCAGCGAAACAGAGATCAACCTGCCTTATATCACTGCTGTGGATGGTGTTCCCAAACACTTGGTGAAGAAACTGACCCGTGCCAAATTTGAGCAATTAGCCGATAAATTGTTCGAGCGTTGCCTGAAGCCCTGCGAGCAGGCTTTGAAAGATGCTGGATTGAGCACTTCACAAATTGATGAAGTGATCCTGGTGGGTGGATCTACACGTATCCCCAAGGTACAGGAGATCGTAGAAAAGTTCTTCGGTAAGAAACCCAACAAGAGTGTGAATCCTGATGAAGTGGTGGCTGTAGGTGCTGCTATTCAGGGTGCGGTATTGACCGGTGAAGTGAAAGATGTATTGTTGCTGGACGTAACACCGTTGTCACTGGGTATTGAAACAATGGGTGGTGTAATGACACGCCTCATTGAATCCAATACTACCATTCCTACCAAGAAATCAGAAACTTTCTCTACTGCCAGTGATAATCAGCCTGGCGTACAGATCCATGTAATACAGGGTGAGCGCCCAATGGCTAATCAGAACAAGAGCCTGGGTATGTTCAACCTCGATGGTATCCCCCCTGCTCCACGTGGTGTACCGCAGATCGAAGTAATCTTCGATATCGATGCCAATGGTATCCTGCACGTTACCGCCAAGGACAAAGGCACTGGTAAAGAACAAAAGATCCGTATTGAAGCCGGTAGCGGTTTGAGCAAGGAAGAAGTAGAAAAGATGAAAGCCGAAGCCCGTGCGAATGAAGCTACCGATAAGTTAGCCAAAGAAAAAGTGGAAAAGATCAACCAGGCAGACAGCCTCATCTTCCAGACTGAAAAGCAACTGAAAGAGTTTGGGGAAAAGATACCTGCAGATAAGAAAGCGCCTATTGAAACAGCTCTGAATAAGCTGAAAGAAGCACACAAATCGCAGGATGTAGCAGCCATTGATACGGCTGTTGCAGAAATGAACAATGCCTGGACAGCAGCTTCCGAAGAGATCTACAAGGCACAGGCTGCAGCAGGTGGACAACCTGGCGCCGACGGTGGCCAGCAAGGTCCTAACGGCGGTGGTCAAGCCAATGCTGGTGGCGGCGAAAATGTGACCGACGCAGAGTATGAAGAAGTGAAATAAGCTGTCGGAACTGGGATTAATAGGATTAATGAGATTAATAGGATATGGAGCCCTCGCATAAGCGGGGGCTTTTTTGTTGTAATAAATACAAACAGTTTTTATTTAAATAATTCGTTGCCTGCAATAGTTAGTGAAAAGGGCTTATTCGTTTCTGTTATGATTGTGTTATTATAGTTCTTTTGATAAAGTCTGTTGCTTTTTATGTTGTAAGGAGTATTTTTTTGACGGTACAATAGTGTACGGTATGGCACTGTATAGATCGCCATTAGTTACCTTGTCCATTAATCATGAGACCTATTTGGAGGCATGCTTAACACTTTGTACTGAAATGGACCTGCTGCGGAGTTTTGCTTCCCGGAGGGGAGGTTCTTCAAAAAATTACCAATGGCCGGTAGCTGTAACTGCCGGCTATTTTGAACTTCTTGCTTAGGCAAGGGTTGTAACCAGACATCCGGAAATCTGGATCTCTTAATATTAAAAATTACAGCATGAAAAGCAGGTTGATACTTATTAGTTTCGGTCTGAAACGTTATTTTTTTCGTCTGATGATTGTCACTACCAAGTGCTGACTTTTAAGCCCCCCTGTTACAGCAGGGGGCTTTTTTAACGTTTACAGGCTGTGAGAGGAAGGGAATTATGTTACTGTATAAAATTCGATTATGGCTGATTCAACAAATAGTTCAACAATAACCACTACAAGTTTGCCTGGCGTTAATAATGCTCAGGTTATTCCTTCGTCTCCTATCTATATTAAAGAGAATTCTCAAACGCCCACTGTGAAAGATTTTTCTGCCAAAAAATAGTTCAATAATTGCTGAGTATTAAGAAGTGGTGAAGTAAGCTATCTCAACTGGAATTAATAGGATCAATGTGATCTACAAGATATAGGCCCCTCGCGAAAGTGAGCGGCTTTTTTATTGTGGTGAATCGGTCTTTATTGCATGTTGTTGTATCCTTAAAATCTGACAGCAACTGTAGCGCTGAAGTCATTGCGGTCGATACCTGTTTGGCGACCACCCTCCAGGCGAATAAAGCCTGCGAGCTTTTCGGCGAGCGGGAAATCAACTCTTACAGAACCCCCGTAGATGGTACGGGAGGCCGTCAGGTAAGCGAGGTTGCTGGTGAGCATATAATAGTTGGCCCGTTGGGGGGAGAGGTTGGGCCAGTAACCCGTATTATCAATGTTTTGTTGCCTTTGGACATAGCCGCCAAGGCTAACAGTAGTGGAACGGAAAGATTTGATAGCAGTGAGGTCGAGACCTGCGTTCCAATGGCTATACGATAATTCCCGGGTAGGCATCACATATTGCTGGATGCTGTTGGTGTATCCCGCTTCTATTCCACAGTACCAATTGATGGAGCCAGCTGTTTGGCCATAAACGGTTCGTACGGTAACCTGTGTATACTCATGCGTATAACGCAATTCGTCGGCGAGCTTGTACAGCCTCACCACGTTGCTCGAATCCCGGTCCTGTAAGATGAACTTGCTTTCTATTCCTTTTCTTTTCAGGCGGGTACCCTGCACCTGTGCGAGGAAATGCCGGTTACTGGTTTCTTTCAGATAACCCAATATGCCTGTCATCTTTTGCTCACGGCTTGTGCTGAGTTCATCAAGTATCCCATTTTTAAGCTTCTCTACATTGAATTGTGCGTAGGAAGCACGCACAAACCATCCCTGGTATTGAACCGGGGCCAATTGCAAGGTGGCGCTGTAACCAAGTCCGTTGTAAACCAAGCTCAGGTTGCCTGAATTTTCAGTACCCTTCAACAATTCATTGTACATGCCTAGCCCTGCATCCTGGTACACCATAGGAAACCCCAGGTCACTGACGAATGCCAGTAAATTATTTTGATTATACTTGGTACCGCTAAGGTCAAGCCCAAGGGCATAACGACTGTTGAGTCGGCGGGAAGCCGACAAGGTGAGGTCGAGGGTGGACGTAGTGTTTTTGGGGCGGGGATCTCTGTCCCGGTAGGTCTGCTCGCCTTTATAGCCGGCTTGCAGGCCCAATTGGTATAAGCCAACTGCTTTGGCCAGGCCTGCCTGGAAGGCATAGCTTTCGGCGTTGAGGTCACCGCCAACCGAATCGCTTGTCACATAAGGATACACAAGGTTATAATCGGAGGTTTCATTGAACCTTACTTTTTTAAGGTTGCGGTTGTGGTAGGTGGCATTGCCCCACAAAGTTGTAGTGGCATTTTGCCGGAGATAGGTTTCCGTATGAACGGTCAATACCTGCTGGCCGCTGCCTTCCTGTTGCAGATAAAGCTGTTGGTTGTTGTTCAGGAAGGAGGCGTCGATCTGTGAGTAGTTGTTCTGTCGCTGCCATGCCCTCAGCGACGGACTTGCATAGATGCCATCACGCAGGGTGATAACAGGCGATAATTGTTCCCCTGACAACGATGTTGCAAGAGAATCCTGGGCATCCGCACTACGAATGCCCAGGATCAGAAAGAGTAAGAATATCCTATTTTGCCAACGCATTTATCAGGGCATTAATGAGGGCTTCACCTCAGGCTCGAAATCTACAGTTGAATTGTTGTTGTCTTTCAGGATCACACGGCCATCGGGGTTGGTGGAAAGAACCTTGCGTCTTACAGCTTTGCTGAAGCGGGTAGCGTCTGAATCTACCTTGCCGCAATAGCTCCAGCCCATGTCGAGAGAAGGTGCAACAAGTATCCATTCGAATACAGATTCTACAGAAAGGTTCACCGCATCCTGGATCCAGGTATTGGGTATTTTATAAGCTGTTTGAGTGGTGGTGCCGCCTGCTGAGTTGGTATAAGAATACTGATATGCGTTTTGTGTTTTATAAGCATCCACAGTCAGGTCTGCAGGCATACGGGCGATCACATAGGTTTTGAATCCACGGTTGTGCATCGTCATGGCCGCGGTAATGTTGATCAGGTCAGTCACCTGCGGATTGTCCACATTGATCGATGGCAGGAGCGTGAGTTCGAATTCCGATTTGCTAAGGTCCATCGAGTTTGCATTGATCGCTTTGTGGTTGATGGCATTGTTGGCGATCACCAGTTGTTTACCGGGTAATACCGGATAATCATTACCAGTGCCAGGGATCATTACGATCGAACCTCCTGAGAAGGTCTCTGCCATGATATCAGGCGTATATTGGCGCTTAGTAGTGGTTAAGAAAGCTGCTTCTGAAATGATCAGGCGGTCAGCATACAGCGTGTCGGCTGAGTTGTTGTAGAGGATAAAGTATTTGTCGCCATTGTAGGTCTTGCCTTCCGGTGTAACAGTTCCTGTGAAGAAAATTTCTTTAAACACGAATTTTGCCGTGGTGTTGAACAGGAAGAGGGGCAGGGTAATGGTGGTATTATCGCCTGCTACCGCAATGTCCTTCTGGTAGCCACGTACTTTGCTGGTATGTTCACCGCTTTCGTCGGCGTATTTGATATCGGCTTCGAGGGTTACTTCATAAGAGCCCTGCGGAAGTGTGATGCTGTAGGGACCCGCTCCTGTGAAGGTGGGAGTGGTAGTGATATTGGTGTTCACTTCCCGTAAAGTGACCACGAGGTTGGACGTAGTAGCGCTTTGCAGGCCGCCAGGGATTGTAAGGGTTAAGCTTACAGTCGATGTTTTTACCGACACGTCGCTTTTTTTACAGCCAATACCTGCGATCAGCAGTCCTGCTGCGAGAAATGATAAAAGTAATTTGGATAGTTGCATATATCTGTTGATTAAAATTTCAAGTTTATTTCCATGCCGAAATAAGGGCTGCTGAATCCGCTTCTTCTGATATAGACGCCATTGTTTGTATAGTTGGGTGTATAAGTAAAGAGTCTGTTCACAAACATAGAAATGGCGGCCACTTTCCTGAATTCCTTCGTCACCTTAATATTACCCTGGAGATCGATCGGTACGGTTGTCTTATTAAAGTAAGTGGCACTGATCAACCTGTCCAACCATCTGAGATTGGGATCTTCCTGTGAGGCTTTGGTATAAGGGAAAATATTGCCATCGATATCCATATAGGAGGTAGGCAGGGTTGCAGCGTAAGCATTCTGCCTGCTGGTAAACCATATATTTTGCAGGGAGGTGGATATGATAAGCCCCAGTTTAGGCAGGTAGCTATCAATGGTAAGGTTGGTATTGAATTGTTGGCGCAGGTAGCCATCCTGGTTATCGCCATCAAAAATGCCGATGTATCTTCCTACATATGCATCTGCTACCTGGCTGCCTGTGAGGGTTTCATAGGTATCTATACTGCTGGTATAAGTGGAATTGAACCAGGCGCCATTGAGGGTGAATCTCGTATTGATGCCTTTTATGCGTTTGGAAGTGAACTGAAATTCAATTCCTTCTTTGAGGAGGCGGCTTCCGTTGGAAGGCGTGCTATAGGTGAAATACCGCCTGCCGGTAAGATAGGAAAAGTCACTCGTTTGTGGTGGTGCCGTCAAATCAGCGGCGTCTACAGACTTTGTATCGTACACTTTATAACTGAGCGCCTGGTAACGGCTGATATTCCTAAAGCCCGTATTCATCCGTTCTTTGAAGTAAGTGATGGAAAACCGGTTGCCTGCCCATTCAATATCTCCATTGAGCTCCCATTTGTAATTGATGGCTGCTTCGATATCGAAGTTGCGGCGATCGGTAATATAGGTAACCGCATTCGCCTTCCGGTAAGCAGGATTGTTGTGGTAAAAGTTCAACTGTACAATATCCGTGTACCTGTCGGCGGGATATAGCTGATCCAGTGTGGGCATTTTGGTGTGTACACCATATCCGGCGCCGAGTGTTATCAGCATCGCTCTGTTGGCCACCATGGTGCGGGGAAGTTGCCACCGGAGATTGATGCGGGGATCGATATAAGGTTTGTTGCCAATGGTATATTGGCGATCCATACCCAGCAGGCTCATGGCGCGTATACCAGCAGTTGTGGTTAGCTTGTGATTGCCAAAATAGAAAGTGAACATGTCTTCGGCATAGAATGCCTGGTTGAGCATGCCGGGTATGCTATTGAATGCGCGGGGTCTTACCGGAATACCGTCGGGATTGGGCGGGTAATTGAGGTCATATATTTGTCCGTCACCGAGGTTTTTGCTATACCTGGTTTCCAATCCTATCTTGGCTTCATGCTTAATCGCTGCTGTTTGAAATTCCAGCTTTGCAGCGGCCTTGAAAAAAGCATTGAAGGGCTGGTCATCTACCCGAAGTTGGGATGCATAACCTCCACCCATATAAAGGAGATCGTGGTCGCCTGCGGTGGTGCTGTTGAACAGGATGCCGGCCGATTTGGGTTGCACCCATTTGGTTTGATCCAATGGTGCATGGGTATAGTTGATACCTCCTGTTAGTTCCCAGTATTTTATTCCTCCTCCTGCTCTGCTACTATTGCTTTTGAGGCTGGTGCTCAGGCCATAATTGTTGTTGCGGCTAACATACTTGTCAACAGGGGCGTAACCATTGTCTGGATCTACCCGTTCATTGTCGATATTGGCAGCATAATCGAGGTTGGTGCTCCATTTCAGTTGTCGCCTGCTATTGTTCCATGTTTTTTCGAGACGGAGACTGCCGTTTATGCGTTGATAGGTCTCGAAATTATTTCTTGGTTCGGCCTTTGAGTCGAGGTAACCAAAATCAACATTGATCGTAATGTTTTTGGAAGGGATATAAAAACCTTTGCCCAGGGAGAAGAGTTTGCTGAACCCATCGCTTTTGATGCGGGCTGTATAGGGAGTAGCTCCTTTTTTACGGGTGATCTGGATCAGGCCGCTGGTCAGGTCGCCATATTCCACGGAAGGGATACCTCTCGTGATCTCTACTTTTTCAATCTGGTCTGTAGCGATCATGCGCATGTCTACCCCTTTATTGACTGCGTTGCGCGAATCGTTGGGGCTGGAGAGGGAGTATCCTGCTGTGCTTTGCAGGTTGGCGCTTGTATTGATAGGGGCATCATCAATTATAAAAGCAGTACCCAGGGAACTAATGTCGTAGGAAGCACTGGTTATTCCCACTTCGCGAAGCCTGACCTGGTTCATGATAGTGAGGGAAGGATCTTTGGCCCGGCCTCCCGGTAGTAGTTCGAGCAGGTCGGTAAAACTGGATGGTTGCAGGTGCTGCATCGCTTTGCGGTCGATGACCGAGGCACTGGTCATACCCCTGGCTTCGGAAGCCGTGATGTATACTTCAGACAGTACGGTGGCCACTTTTTCTATAACTATGTCAACATGTTCGTCTTTGCGGAGATGAACCATCCTGGTGCTGGCGGTATAGAACTGGCTCAGGATATTGATGCGGTATACACCAGGAGGAAGGTTGCGGAGGGTAAAGCGACCGGCGGTGTCGCTAATAATTTTGTAGGTGACGCCGTCTTTTTGCGCTTGTACCATCACTGCCCTGGCGCTGTATATACCATTGCTCTCATACAGGCGGCCGGAAAGGGATGCGCTGGATTGCTGTGCTTCTGCGATCACTGTGCAGAACAGCAATAGAAGGGCCAGTGCAATACCTGTTTTGTTTAGGGAGTTAGTGTTCATAGCTACATAACACAGCCAGGTCGGCGACGGCTGCTTACCAAATACCTTTTGTGCTTTAAACAAATTGATCTCGGCCGCGAAGGTGCGGGGTAATCGCTCTTTATGCTTGTGAATATGGGAAAACAGTTTACGAGAAGCGGAAAATGACAGCTTAGTTGCTTGAGTTTGAATGTTTATGCGGGGAAATAGCCTTTTGCGGTGACAATGAGCGAATGCGGTTGCATAAAATTGTAAAGGCGTTTCGTTGCCGGTACACCAGTGGTTGAGGTTGGTGTATAGATCAAAAGTAGCGGAACAGTATATTCGCAAGAACCGGGTTGTGGTAGGAAATAAAAGTCTGTATATTGCGGTCTGTTCAGAATAAAATTCTGTTTTATTATATAAATACAGATGAAATGTCTGTATCTTTAGCTTCATAAAAGTATAGCCATGCAAAGTTTAGCCATTCCTGCGGCTGCCCCTCAGCGGACAGCCGTCACTACCCGTATTGAGTCGATCGACCTGTTGCGGGGCCTTATTATGGTCATTATGGCCCTGGATCATGTGCGCGATTATTTTCATGCCGATGCGCTGATAAATGATCCAACCGATCTTGCCAAAACCAATGCGATCCTTTTCTTCACGCGTTGGATCACGCATTATTGCGCCCCGCTATTTATGTTCCTCTCGGGCATTTCAGCTTTCTTAAGCAGTCAACGTAAGTCTAAAAAAGACTTGTCGTTCTTCCTCCTGAAAAGAGGTTTATGGCTCATCCTGCTGGAGTTGACAGTGGTGCACTGGGCCTGGTATTTCAATTTCGTAGGGCAGGGGGTAGACCTTACCGTGATCTGGGCGCTTGGCCTGTCTATGATCCTCCTGGCTGGTCTCATCCATTTGCCATTTTGGGCGCTGCTGTCTGTCAGTGTATTGATGGTGGGCGCTCATAATTTGCTGGACCCTATCCGTGTGTCAGGCAATGATTGGCAGGGCTTTGGTTGGGCACTGTTGCATGAGCAACATGCTTTCACTTACAATGGGTTTATGGTGCTGGTAGGTTATCCCATCATTCCCTGGGTGGGGGTAATGGCCTTGGGTTATTGTTTGGGAACCCTCTATACCAAAAATTATCCGGCAGAGAAAAGGCGGAAGTTATTGGCAGTACTGGGGTTTTCACTGGTTGGATTATTTATCCTGATCAGGGCCATTAATATATATGGCGATCCGCGTGTGTGGAGTTCACAATCTACCGCCACACTCACCTTCCTGTCATTTCTGAATACGACCAAATATCCTCCTTCCTTATTGTACCTGTTGATGACGATCGGGCCGGCATTATTATTCCTGGCGTGGACGGAAAGAAAGCCCGGCTGGCTGGGACAAAAGCTAACGGTTTTCGGAAGGGTACCGCTCTTTTATTATATCCTGCATCTTTACCTGGCGCACCTGCTGGCTATGTTTGCTACCAGCTTCAGCGGCCATGCCTGGGGCGATATGATATTGAACTATTCATTATGGAGCGGGCGTTCCTCTGCACAACTGGAAGGGTATGGATTTTCCCTGGGCGTCACCTACCTGGTATGGATCCTGGTAGTGGTATTGCTATACCCACTTTGCAAATGGTACGATCGATACAAGACCACGCACAAGGACCAATGGTGGTTGAGTTATTTATAATATGACCGGATAGTAACAGTTGTTGTATCGAAAGCGAACACTGTTATTCTGAATAGGGTTTATAAGTGGTTGATTTATAATTTCATGGGGATAGGCACTCTCTTTGGTACAATCATGCCAGGGTAGTTGCCTATCACCGTTAATTATATTTCCACATGTTTAAAAACCATTTCCGGCTTGTTTGGCGTAACCTGGTGAAGGATCGCCAGTTTGCTTTGCTCAATCTGTTAGGGTTGGCCTCCGGCCTTGCCTGTGCATTAATGATCTGGTTATGGATCCAGGATGAAATGAAAACCGATAAGGTACATGAAAAAGATAGTCAGCTGTACCAGGTGATGCAGAATGTACCCCAGGATCAGGGAATAGAAACGGCCGAATATACACAAGGCCCGCTGGCCAATGCGCTCGCCAGTGAAATACCCGAAATTCAATATGCTGCTACTGTTGTTCCCGCTTCCTGGTTTTCCAGCAGGGGCATCATCACAGCCGGCGAGGTACGGTTAAAAGCAAGGGAACAATTTATTAGTAAGGATTATTTCAATATGTTTTCCTGCCGGTTTATAGAAGGTGATAAAAACAGGTTATCTACTGATAAACATTTTATCGCTGTTTCCGACGAGCTGGCTATGAAGCTTTTCCATACCACAAACCATATTGTTGGTAGAAGCATCGAATGGGATCAGAATGATTTTACTGGCACCTACACCATTGCTGGCGTATTTGAAAAGAATGAACCCCATGTTTCAGATAAATTTGACGTCTTATTCAACTTTGACCTCTTTGTAGAGAAAAGAGAGGGTATGCAGACATGGAACAATAACGATCCAAGAACCTACCTGTTATTAAAAGAAGGAACCAATATAGCCCGGTTCAATGATAAGATCAAAGACTTCATAAAAACAAAAGACGCGAAGGCACAGTCTTCCTTATTTGTAAGACCATTTTCAGATAAGTACCTCTATGGACAATATTCCAATGGTGTTCAATCAGGTGGGCGAATAGCTTACGTAAAATTATTTGCAGCCATTGCTCTCTTTATCCTCCTCATTGCCTGTATCAATTTTATGAACCTTTCCACAGCCAGGGCTTCCAGAAGAATAAAAGAAGTAGGCATTAAAAAGGTAGTAGGGGCCAGCAGAACAAACCTTATCCTCCAATACCTGGGAGAATCTGTGATGATGAGCTTTTTGTCGCTCTTGCTGGGCCTCGGCCTGATCCGTCTTTTACTGCCGGGGTTCAATCAGCTTACAGGCAAAGAACTTACTCTCGAATTCAATACTAATATCGTATTAACTTTTTTAAGTATTACGCTGCTTACAGGTTTGATCGCAGGCTGTTATCCCGCACTGTATATTTCGGGATTCAGACCGGTGGCAGTATTGAAAGGAAAACTTAAAACATCCATGGGCGAATTGTGGATTCGCAAAGGGATGGTTACTTTTCAGTTTGCACTTTCCGTCATGGCCATTGCAGGGGTCCTGGTCATTACCCGGCAGATCAGTTTAATTCAATCCAAAGACCTTGGTTACAACAGGGATAATATCATTGATTTTGGTATCCCGATGGGTGACCCGGATTCTGCCAGTATGAGTAAGGTCGGTTCCTTTATTAATGAATTGAAAAATATTCCGGGTGTTGTTAGTGTTGCCAGTTATTTCCACAACCTCACCGGCGATCATGGCGAAATTGGCGGTTTTAAATGGCCGGGAAAAACGCCAGACAATAAAATTAATTTTGCCAACCTGGAAGTGGGTTATGGATTCCTGGAAACGATGGGCATACAAATAGTGGCCGGGCGCAATTTTTCTCCCAATGCCAATGCCTCCAACGAGATCATCTTTAATGAAAGTGCGATCAGGAAAATGGGTTTGAAAGATCCAATTGGAAAAACTGTAACCTTTTGGAATCGAGATCGTCAAATAGTGGGCATTGCGAAAGACTTCAATTTTGAATCGCTGTATGAAACTGTGAAACCCTGCTTTTTCCAAATGTACCCGGCCATGCCCAATGTGCTGGTAAAGATCAAAGCGGGTACCGAAAAGCAAACCATCGCCAGGGTGCAGGATATTTATACAAAGTTCAATAAAGGGCTGGCTTTCGATTACAGGTTTTTGGATGAGGAATATCAGGCATTGTATGTGGCAGAAAACAGGGTAGCCGTGCTGTCGAAATATTTTGCCGGTTTGGCCATCCTGATCTCCTGCCTGGGGCTTTTCGGCCTCGCCGCCTTTACTGCACAGAGAAGGCAAAAGGAGATTGGCATACGAAAAGTGGTGGGGGCTTCGGCTGGCGGTATTGTTCTGATGCTGTCAAAAGATTATGTGAAGCTTATTGCCATAGCAGCGTTGATAGGCCTTCCTCTGATTGGGTGGGTGATGGAACAATGGCTACAGAATTTTGCCTTTAGGATTCACATCAGTGCTGATATTTTTCTGATAGCTGGCATGGCCGTGTTGCTGATCACCTTGCTCACGATTGGCTTTCAATCCGTCAAGGCTGCCCTGGTGAATCCAGTAAAAAGCCTGCGAACAGAATAAGAATTGAAACATTATTGAAAGTCATTTGTCTTTTCAAACCGAATAACCAAAAGTTATGCTTTTACATAATCTCCGCATTGCATTCAGAAGCATGTCCCGGCAGAAAATGTTTACCGCCATCAAGATCGGCGGTTTCGCCATTGGTATAGCCGCCTGTTTATTGATCGGCTTGCTGATTAGGAATGAATTGAGTTATGATACCCAATACAAGAATGCGGAAAACATCTACCGGGTAATAGAGGAGTATACCGACCAGGGTAAGCTGGAAAAAGGGGCAAGCTTTCCTGCTCCCTTTGCGCAAGCCATGAAAAACGACTTTCCGGAAGTAGAGAAAGCGGGCAGATTAATGCCCAGTAACCTATTCTATGGCGCTGGCAGTAACCAGGTGCGCAGGGATGACGAGCAAAACAATACTTACGAAGAAGGTTTTTGTTATGCAGACCAGGAGATACTCGATATCTTCCAACTGCCAATGGAATATGGTGACAGGGGAAAGGCGCTGGCGGAACCGAATACGATGGTGATCACCAAAACTAAAGCTGAGAAGTATTTCCCCGGACAGAACCCTGTAGGACGGCTCATGTTCCTAAATAATAAGCAGGATCAACCTTATAAGATCGGTGGCGTGATAGCAGATTGGCCGCCTACTTCGCACCTTCATTATGATTTCCTGCTTACGCTTACAGGTAAATCGTTGTGGGATGGCGAGCAAACGACATGGCAGGCCAGTAATTACAGTACTTACCTGCAATTGAAGCCCGGAACAAATATCAAGCAGTTTGAAAAAAAGGCGCTTACTAACGTTATTAAAAAATACTTCCTGCCTTCACTCATAGCATCCGGTCAGGCAAATCCGGAGCAGGAGGCCAGGAAGATTGGATTACAGATGCAACCTCTAAAAGATATTCATCTGAAGTCTTATGATATTTACGATTGGGAGCCACGCGGGGATATGCGCTTTGTATGGATGTTTGCAGCGGTGGCCATCTTTATCCTGATGATTGCCTGTATCAATTTCCTCAACCTGTCGACAGCCAAAAGCGCCAACAGGGCCAAGGAGGTAGGGCTTCGTAAAGTGATCGGATCGCAGCGTAGCAGCCTCATCAATCAGTTTCTTACGGAGTCGATCCTGTATAGTGTGCTGGCTTTTGTAATTGGATTTGTATTGGCCTGGGCCAGCCTGCCTTTCTTTAATAAAATGGCAGGAAAAACATTGAGTGTGCCCATCGGCGAATGGTGGATGATTCCATTGTTTATTACTGCGGCGTTGTTTATTGGTGTCCTTGCGGGATTGTACCCTTCTTTTTATTTATCATCCTTTAAGCCCATCCAGGTATTGAAGGGACAATTGAGCCGGGGAAGTAAGAATGCCGGCCTGCGCAGTACGCTGGTGGTTTTTCAGTTTACTACTTCGGTCATCCTGCTCATTGGCACTATGATCATTTACCGGCAAATGCAGTATGTTCTTCACGCTAAAATAGGCTTTGACAAGGATCAGGTGGTCATGATCCAGGGAACCAGTACGCTGCGAAAACAAACGGATGCATTGAAAACGGAGTTGTTGAAATTGCCTGATGTCAAAAATGTATCGGTAAGCGGTTATCTCCCGGTGAAGGGTACGAAGCGGGATGGCAATCCTTTCTGGAAAGAAGGTAAAACCAAGGAGGAGGCCGCAGTTGGTGGACAGAAATGGTTTGTAGACGATAGTTATATACCAACCTTTGGTATGAAGATCATTGCAGGCAGGAATTTTTCCAGCCAGATGCCTACGGATTCACAGGCAGCTGTCATCAATCAGGCGATGGCCTCCAGGCTGGGATTGAAAGACGCGATCGGGCAAAAGATCACCAATGGATGGGAGCATTTTACTGTTGTCGGTGTAGTGGAGAACTTCAACTTCGAATCGATGAAGCAGCAGATAGATCCGGTTTGTTTGGCACTGGGCCGCAGTAATGATATTGTATCTGTAAAAATAAAAGGAACGGATGTGAAGCAGGTATTGGCTGATATTACGGGTATCTGGAAAGGATTTGCACCCAACCAACCGATCAGGTATACCTTCCTGGATGAAAGATTTGCGAATATGTATGCCGACCTTGAACGAACAGGGCTCATCTTTACCAGTTTTTCCGTATTGGCGATCATTGTAGCCTGCCTGGGCCTGTTTGCGCTGGCCGCTTTTATGGCCGAACAACGTAATAAGGAAATAAGCATCCGTAAAGTACTGGGTGCTACAGTACCGGGATTGTTTATGTTGCTTGTCAGAAACTTTTTGAAACTGATCGTTATTTCATTGATCATAGCTGTGCCAGCAGGATGGCTGCTGATGCAAAAATGGCTACAGGACTATACCTATCGTATTTCTATCACCTGGGATGTGTTCATAATAGCAGGGCTAACCATCCTGTTCATAGCAGTAGCCACCATCTGTTACCAGTCCATCCGGGCGGCGGTTGCCAGTCCCATTAAAAGCCTGCGCAGCGAATAAAGATTTTGTTTTGTTTACTAATTTAGAACCGCCCTGGGACTTCTGCCCCGGGGCTTTTTTATGACTTTCTCGAATACCTACGATTAATGTGGCGTGGTATACGGAATGCGCCTTTCGTAGAATGAATGCCGCAACTTCCTGAAAGAATTCGTACCTTTTAAGCAAATGCTATCGCCATGAAAATTATCCTTTGGTGCCTCTTGTTAGTGGCACATCAGGGATTGACCCAAACAACAGCTGAACCTGCTATTAATGATGATCAGATTACGAATGCTTCGGGCAATCCCTACCTGTTCAAGGACTGGATGGATGGGGTAGTACTGTTCAAAAGCGGGCGGGTAGTTAAGCAATTCAAACTGAAGTTTGATTGTGCCCGCAACCGGTTAATGCTTCAATTTGAAGGAGCTTCCTTTGCTGCCGAAAGCCAGGTGAAAGAATTTGTGTTGTATACCCAGTCCCGGAAAAATAAAGATTCCCTTCTTTTCCGTAAAGGCTATCCTGTAATCGGGAAAAATACTGAAGATACCTATTACCAGGTGCTGGTAAGCGGTAAGGCTGTATTGCTGCGCTTGTACACCAAAGTACTGGTTGAGGAAAAACAGATGGTCAATTCCAATAATCATAGCCGGCTGGAAGATGAAGATTATTATTACCTGCTGCAGGATGGTGTGATGACCAATCTCCCTAAAGACAAAGAAGAGCTCCTGAAAAAGTTACCTGCTCAGCCAGATGAGCTGAAACAATTTGTAACCCAGCAATCCTTCCGGATGGAAAAAGTAGAGGACTTTGTTAAGATCATTACCAAATACAATGAACTGCTGCCACAAAATTGAAAATACTGCCAGGCCATATGGTTATAACCGGCAGTATCTTCAAAAAGATTGGGCATAGAATGCCCCCGATACCTAAGCTTTCCTCTGGCTTATACAGCCAAAGGCTCTTTTACGGATAAAAACGGGTTGCAGAGATAAAAAGGAGTAGTGGGTAAGGATAAAAAACTCAATAAATGACGGTGTAGAGGAGTGAAGGGTTGCATAGGGAAGGCGGTGACCATGCGATAACTCCAGGGAACAGGCCATGTGCTCGTGAAGGGTATTTTCCTGTCCCGTGCTACAATATAAGCAAAAATTAAACCAATTCCTTATAATGCCTTTATCCGGATCTTCTTCCAGCGAACTTTAATCCCGCCGCCATCATGGATCTGCAGGGCAATAAACCCATCCGCAGCAGCAATTTTATCATCTTTGAAGTATACCATCTGGTGGCCATTGAGCCAGGTCGTGACTTCGCCTGCCACCACTTTTATCCTGAGCTCATTCCATTCTCCGGCTTTTAACCATTGCTCATCATCTTTTGCAGGCTGAATCAGCCAGCCCCGGCCATAGGATTCATAAATGCCGCCGGTATGGTTATTGAGCGGGGCCACTTCAACCTGCCATCCGCTGATCTTTACTCCCTCGATGGAAGAGCGAAAGAACACGCCGCTGTTGCCATTGGCTTCCTGCTTGAACTGCAGGGTAAGGTCGAAATTCTTATAGGTCTTATTGGTAGAAAGGTAACCGTATTGTTTATCGGGACCGCTTTCACAAACCAGTTCTCCCTTGTCCACATACCATTTTTCAGTACCATGGATGGTCCAGCCATTCAGGTCTTTGCCATTGAAGAGGTTTTGCGTCTTTTGGGCAATCGTACAAACAGGAGCGATGAAAAGGAACAGGTACAAGAGATGTTTCACAATAGACAGATTTATGCCGGAAGATAAGATTTTTAACTCAACTCTTTCTTATCTTACTGGTACAACCACTGCTTATGTCCCGCTTTTTTGTTGACCCGGATATCGCCAGAGCCAAAACACTGCACACGGACTTTTATACCGATCCCGCTATATTTGAATCTGCGAAAGAGCAGCTATTTATACCCTCCTGGCAATTCATTGGAGATGCCCATACCGTACAGGAGCCCGGGCAATGCCAGCCTTTCACTTTATTGAAGGATTTCCTGGATGAGCCTTTGGTGCTAACCAAAGACAAGGACAATGTACTCCACTGCCTAAGCAATGTATGTACACACCGCGGCACCATTGTAGTGCCGGAACCTTGTAAGGTGACGAACCTGCGTTGCCGTTACCATGGCCGCCTGTTTAAGCTGGATGGCAGCTTTCATTCTATGCCGGAGTTTAAAGAAGTGGAAAATTTTCCTTCACCTGATGATGATCTCAGCCGCCTGCCTCTTTTTCAGTGGGGACCCTGGTTATTCGCTTCCCTGCAGCAACAGTCGACCGCACAACCTTACCTGCAGGATATGATCAACAGAGTAGGGTGGTTGCCCGTAGCTGATTTTAAGTACCAGCCGCAACTGTCGAAAGAATACACCGTGCAGGCCCATTGGGCCTTGTATTGCGAGAATTACCTCGAAGGGTTTCATATCCCCTTTGTACATGCAGGGTTGAATGCGGTAATTGATTTTGGCAATTATACCACAGAGCTTTTTACTTATTCCAACCTGCAACTGGGCATTGCCAAAGACGAGGAGGATTGTTTTGATCTCCCGGCTTCCTCCGTTGATTACGGGAAGAAAGTAGCAGCTTATTATTTCTTTGTATTTCCCAATATGATGTTCAATTTTTATCCCTGGGGGCTTAGCATTAACATCGTGCAGCCATTGTCTATCAATCAGTGTAAGGTTTCGTTTCTTACCTATGTATGGAAAGAAGACCTGTTCAATACCGGCGCTGGCTCCAACCTGGATACGGTAGAAATGGAAGATGAGGAGGTGGTAGAAGCAGTTCAGAAAGGTGTGCGCTCCCGCTTTTACCAGCATGGCAGGTATTCCGTAACAAGGGAGCAGGGTACCCATCATTTCCACCGGATCATCTCTTCATTCATGGAGCCATCAATATGAAGTCTGATAACACTACTCCCGAAGCCGGACACCGAACCCTCGGTTTCTGGACCGCTACTGCCATTATTGTGGGCAGCATCATAGGTTCGGGGGTGTTCATGAAACCGGCTGTAATGGCCGCCCAATTGGCCTCTCCGGTGTGGCTGGCCGTTACCTGGATCGCAGCGGGGCTTTTCTCCCTGTTCGGAGCGTTGATTTATGCAGAGGTAGGAGCCATGTTTCCGCAAACAGGAGGACTTTATGTTTTCTTCCGGTATATGTATGGCGACTTTGTTGCCTTCCTCTACGGCTGGGCGGGCTTTGCGGTGATCAATTCGGCTGCGGTTTCGGCCATTGCTTTTGTGTGTGCCCAATATGCTGATTATTTTCTGCAACTACCGCGGTTGCCCCTGGCAGTGGAACAGGCCTGGGTAGTACATATTCCCGGGATCGGTTCTTTGTTTCCATTACAAAACCTGGGCATAAAAATACTGGCCATTCTATTAGTGGCCGGGCTTTCCCTTGTCAATTACCGGAGTGTAAAAATCAGTGGCAAATTGCAGGTGATCTCTACGTTGATCAAAGTAGCAGTAATAGCCCTGCTCGTCTTCGGTATCTTCCTGTCAGGCAAGGGATCAATGGGGCATTTTATTCAACCGTCGGCTCATCCAAAAGTGAATTGGGAACTGGTTGGTGGTTTGGTGGCAGCATTGACGGGAGCTTTCATGGCTTTTGATGGTTGGATCAACATCACTTTTGTAGGCGGTGAAATAAAGAAGCCTGGTAAAAATATTCCCCGCAGTCTCGTAACAGGTATTTTTATATGTATCACCGTGTACCTCCTGGTTAACCAGGCTTATCTCTACGTATTGCCCATCGACCAGATGGCCGCTTCTTCGCTGGTAGCTTCGGATGCTATAGCTATTGCTTTAGGAAAGACCAGCGGCGCTATCGTAGCTGCCCTGATCGTTATCTGCACATTTGGCGCTATTAACGGCAATACAATGGCAATATCGAGAGTTACCTATGCCATGGGAAAGGATCGGCTGTTTTTTGCCTGGGCAGGTAAAGAGCATCTGCGTTTTCATACACCGGGCAATGCGCTGGTGTTGCATGGCATCTGGTCATCGATACTCATCATGAGCGGTTCTTTCGATATGCTGGCCGATATGTTCACCTTCGTGGCCTGGGTGGCTTATTTATTCGGCGCCATAGGCATCTTCATTTTGCGGAAAAAGATGCCGTATCATCCACGTCCTTACAAAGTGTGGGGCTATCCGGTAGTGCCTTTGTTATTTATTGCATTTGCTGCTTTCTATGTAGAGAGTACGGTGTGGAATGATATTGCCCGCTATGTGGCAGGTGAAGTACCTGTTATTAATTCATTGCTGGGATTGATGATGGTAGCGACAGGTATTCCTTTGTATCTTTATTTTAAGCGACAATCAAAATCTATACCTTAATCATGCGACTGCTGATCATTTTATTTTGCTCTTTAATACCTGTACTGCTTGTGGCGCAGGTAACAACGCCTGCGGTGTATTATGTATTAAAGCCCGACCGAGTGTTTGATGGCGAAGTGATGCACGAGGGCTGGACTGTATTGGTAAAGGGCCGTATTATTGAGGGAGCAGGCGCTTCTCTTACTATTCCCCCAGGGGCAAAAGTGATCGACCTGAAGGGATGCACCTTATTGCCGGGATTCATTGAAGGTCACAGCCACCTGTTTTTACATCCCTATAATGAAACAACCTGGGACGACCAGGTGCTCAAGGAATCGAGGGCCGAGCGTACAGCCCGGGCAGTGAAGCACGCAGAAGCCACTTTGCTGGCTGGTTTTACCACCGTGCGCGACCTGGGCACCGAAGGCGCCATGTATGATGATGTGGGGTTGAAGAAAGCAATCGAAAAAGGCATTATACCAGGCCCCCGCATGTTGGTTGCTACCCGTGCTATTGTAGCAACAGGTAGTTATGCTCCTAAATCAGGAGTACCCGAAATGCATTTGCCACAAGGAGCCGCCGAAGCGGGAGGTCCTGAAGAACTGTCACGCGAAATACGTACACAGATCGGGAATGGCGCAGATCTCATTAAGCTATATGGCGATTACCGCTGGGGATTGCGTGAAGAAACGCAACCCACTTTTACCGAAGCTGAAATGCAACTGGCTGTAGCCATTACCCGCAGCAGCGGCCGTCAGGTGGTCGTGCATGCTTCCACGCCTGAAGGCATGCGCCGGGCCATCCTCGCAGGAGTTGCTACTATTGAACATGGGGATAAAGGCGATAGTGCCGTATTCCGTTTGATGAAGGAGCGGGGAGTGGCTTTATGTCCTACACTGGCAGCAGGCTATTCTGTTGTACAATATAAGGGATGGAAGCCCGGTACTTTACCAGAACCTGATCGTATCGTTGAAAAGAAAAAAAGCTTCAGGGCTGCACTGGCCGCCGGCGTTACCATTTGTATGGGCGGCGACGTAGGCGTATTTACACACGGCGATAATGCCCGGGAAATGGAACTGATGGTGGAATATGGTATGAAGCCATTGGATGTGCTGCGTTCCGCTACTGGTGTCAATGCAGATGTATTTGGTATCAGCAAAGAAGTTGGCAGAATTCGCGCGGGACTGATTGCGGATATTGTGGTAACGGAGGGGAATCCGGAAGTATCCATTGGCCAGGTAAGGAAAATAAAAATGGTCATGCAGGCTGGGGTGGTGGTGCGCCCACGCTCCAATAATTAACAGTTGGCCTTATCTGGTAAGTTCCCGGATAAGTGATGCAAAAGCGGGGTACTCCTGCGTTAATGCCTCCCTTTCCGCCAGTTCAAAATCGGCAAAATCAAAACCGGGGGCAACGGTACAGCCCACCAGTGAATAGGCCCCACCCAATTGTACCCGGGAGGCAAACCAGTTACCGGCTTTCACGGTACATTGGAATTGTTGGCCTTGTTCCGGGTCGTTCCCCAAAAGGTGTTCTGTAAGAGTACCTGAGGGTTCCAGTTCATACACTACCAAAGGATCGCCAAAATAGAAATGCCATAGCTCATCACTTTTAATGCGGTGAAAGGCTGAGAACTGCTCCTGCTTTAGCAGGAAGTAGATGCTGGTGCTCATATTGCGTTGGGCACCAAAGGAAGCAGGCAATGAGGCTGCAGGCACCTGCAGGGGCGAGCGGTATACTTCGCGGAATGCACCGCCTTCAACATGCTCTGTAAGTTGTAATTGCTGGATCCAATAATCAGCTACCGGATGCATAGGCACTATTGTTCTATTCGTACTTTAACGGGTTTGGTGCCATAGTACCAGGCATTGAGCGAATCCTTCAGCCGGGTTGTATCGGCTGGTGTACCTGGCAAAACAACGGTGATATTATAAGTAAGAGAGTCGGTGGTTTCCAGTTTAATATCCTTGTTGAGCGGCAGCAGGAATGCATGGCGCTTGAAGGCTCTTGCTTTCTTGGTCGTTGTTTCAAAAATGAATTTATAGCTGCCTGCGGGTAACGCGGATGCCGTTGCAGCCGGTGGTGTGCTGTCTACAGCAGCTTTGGCGGTGGTGTCGGGTGCGGGGGGAGTGGAATCCTGTACCACCTGTTGAGGAGGGGTTGACAGTTCCTTGCCATCATTGTTGTTGTACAACACATAGCCGCCCCACACAATCACAGCCACGGCTACCACCACCAGGGTGCCTACCAGCAACCTTTTGCGCTGGGTATTGTGTGCCTGTATCTGACTATAGCTTTCATCGAAAGCCGATTTCTTTTTTGAGGATGCCGCGGGCCTTTCCCTTTCGGTATCTCTGTGCTCGGAAACTACCTCCATGCGCTCCAGGCTGGGTTCGCCGGCAATGAATTCATAAATGCCCAGTTTGTTCTTATGCAGCGAGCCAATGCCTTCAATATGGAAAGGCTTGCCAATGTTCAGCAATAATTTGCCGTCGGCCAGGTAGGACTCCAGGTCAGATTCTGCCAATGGCCTGATCTTCCCGGTATGAGCCCGTATATAATCGATCAGCGTGTCATCGGCTTTAGCGATGGGCTGCTGCTTAAACTGTACGTATTTGAGGAATTCTCGGAAGTTTTTATCGTTCTGGTCGGGCACGGAAACAGCCGCGTCCAGCGAAAAAGAACCAATAGAGGGGAGGTTCAATTGCTTGTGCTGATAGAAATACTGCGCTAAAAGGATAGATAATTTCAAGGTATAGCAGATTTAGCACAAGTTAATCATAAATTATTGGTCTGCAAGTAATATGAGGCCTGGTATGCTATTTTTGCAGGACCTTTGCAGCAGAAGAAGCCATTTTATACCATGTCTAAATTCCTCATATGCTAAGTGAACGGGAGAAACAGTTTATCCAATATTGGGAGGCCAACCGGGAGCGTGAAAACCGGTGGCAGCATCAATTAATGGCAGGTATTCCGATGGGATTATTGTTTGCCCTGCCCGTTATAGCCATCATTTTTACCAGCAAACTTTGGTACCAGCGAGCCGATATGGCCATGAATGCGATGGCCAATCCGTATGTTTTGATCGTTGCAGTGTTTGTTATTACCGTTTTTGTTTCTATCTTTTACAAGCGACACCAGTGGGACATGAAAGAGCAACAATACCGGCAGCTAAAGGCCCGGGAAGAACTGGATGCAAAAGAGGAAAATGCCTGAGTGCAGCTATCCTCCCGATCTCACTGTCTTTTAACCGAACTATCACTGCAAAAAACAATCCATGCGGAAAATTGCCTTGTGCCTGTTTTGCGTAGCGCTCCTGATGGCTAATTGTTTCAAGGATAAGAATGATTGTGTGTCCCGCGATATAAAGGCGCCTGGTACGGAACAACTGGCGCTGGCAGATTACCTGGCAGCCAATGGCATTAATGCTACCAAACACTCCAGCGGGATATATTTTCAGATCATACAAGAAGGTTCAGGCATTAATCCTGCTATCTGCTCTTCCATTAAGGTAGGATTTACAGGCAAGCTTGTTAACGGCACCGAGGTAGAGCGGGATGATCACATGGTCCTTAACCTCAAATTAATGCTGGAAGGCTGGCGTATCGGTGTTCCGCTGATCAAAGCCGGCGGAAGAATCAAGATCTGGCTGCCGCCTTCCCTGGCCTATGGCCGCGATGGGAAGAAAGTAGGGAGTACAGAAGTAGTACCCCCCAACTCCATCATGTTCTACGATATCACTTTATACGAAGTACTGTAGTGAGAGGTATTAGCCTTTAGGAGTTAGCTTTTAGCGCTTTTGCTTCGCTAATACCTAAAAGCTAAAACCTAACAGCTAACTCCTTTCTTCCTACATTTGTGAAAATATATATCCTTGCCGCACGAAGCTATTTCTGTATTCGACATGTTCAAGATTGGGGTGGGACCATCCAGTTCACATACACTCGGTCCCTGGAGAGCAGCCCAACGCTTTTTACAATCCCTGGAAGATAAAGATCAGCTGTTTAATGTGGCAGCCGTACGTGTATTACTCTATGGCTCCCTTGCCAAAACAGGCAAAGGCCACGGTACTGATATTGCTGTACAACTGGGCCTGAGTGGTGATGATCCTGTGACCTTCGATGTGCACCTGATCGATGCAAAAATGGCTGATATCAAGGCCATGAAGAAACTCCTGCTGCATGGTAAACATGAAATCGATTTCGACCCCGCTGAAGATATAGAATTCCTCATGACGGAATCTTTGCCTTATCACCCCAATGCACTGACTTTCCTGGCTGCCTTTCACAATGGAGATTCCGTAGCAGAAACCTGGTACTCAGTGGGTGGTGGATTTGTAAAGAAAGAAGAAGAGGATGTAGCCGGTGGAACAACCGCTGTCCAATTACCGTTTCCGATTGATAAAGCCGATGATCTGTTGCATTGGTGCCGCAAAACAGGCCTTAGCATCAGTGAAGTAGTAATGGAAAATGAACATAGCTGGCGTCCGGAACAGGACACGCGGCTGGGCATGTTGAACATCTGGCGGGTAATGAAAGAATGTATCTTCCGTGGTTGCAATACCCGTGGTATGTTGCCTGGTGGACTAAGTGTAACACGCCGTGCCGCCGATCTCAATACAAAGCTCCTGGAAGGAAGAACCTATACGGATTATGATACCTGGCTACAGGCCATCCGGGATGGCGGTCATCATTTTAAATATACACTGGATTGGGTAAGTTGTTTTGCCCTGGCCGTCAATGAAGAAAATGCTTCATTCGGACGGGTAGTAACAGCGCCCACCAATGGAGCTGCGGGAGTAATACCAGCCGTACTTCATTACTATGTGGCTTTCTGCGATGGCTACAAGGAAGATAAAATACTTCAGTTCATGCTCACTGCTGCTGAAATAGGCAGCATCTTTAAAAAGGGAGCCACCATTTCCGCAGCCATGGGAGGCTGTCAGGCTGAGATTGGCGTATCTTCTGCCATGGCTGCAGCCGGTTTGACGGAAGCATTGGGCGGTACCCAGCGGCAGGCCCTGATGGCGGCTGAAATTGCCATGGAACATCACCTGGGGCTTACCTGCGATCCTATTGGCGGACTGGTGCAAATACCTTGCATCGAACGCAATACCATGGGCGCTATCAAAGCCATTACCGCCTCACAACTAGCCCTTCAAAGTACACCCGATTTTGCCAAAGTATCCCTGGATAATGTGATCAAGACCATGTGGGATACGGCCAAAGACATGAGTTTTAAATACAAAGAAACCGCTGAAGGTGGATTGGCCGTGCATATTCCCATCAGCCTTCCTGAATGTTGATAGTACTGAATGCAACCTGCATTTTGCGTAAATTTAGGGTACTAACATTTGCGCCTTATGTCTGGAGAACGCGATTTCAATACCATCAGCCCTTCTGCGGGCGCTTTGCTCATGATGAAGGCACTCACCGATATTCCTTTTGCCAAAGATACAGCTGCGATGGTGGGCGATCTGGAAGCTTTCACCAGGTCCGCCCGGGAAAAGCGTTCCAGGGTTTTATTAGGCCGCATCATTCACTTTGAGAACCGGTACAAGACCATCGACCAGGCACTGGCAGTCATCAATCCCAAAAATGTATTAGAGCTATCTTCCGGCTTTTCCTGCCGCAGTCTTTACACTGTGTTGCATAATAAAGTAACCTATATTGATACCGACCTCCCCGAATTCATCCCCAATAAAAAGAACCTGGTCGACAGGTTAATCGAGGAAAAGCAGCTTCAGCTTAAAGGCAGGCTTTATATAGAGCCGCTCAATGCAATGGATGAAGAACAATTCAATAAGGTTGCCGGACTATTGCCGCCGGGGCCGGTCACCATCGTCAATGAAGGGTTACTGGTGTACCTCGATACTGCTGAAAAGAGACAGCTTTGTGCTACCATTCATCGCTTGTTGAAAGAGCGGGGCGGTTATTGGGTCACGGGAGATGCCTATATCAAAAGAGATATGACCCGCTTGCTGGATCAGCCGCAGGAATCCTTTGATGAAAACCTTACCAAATTCCTGCAGGAGCACCGCATAGAGGAGAACAAATTCGAAAGCTATGAAGAAGCGGAGGCTTTTTTCAACAGTTGCCATTTTGCCGTCAGGCGTCGCATTGATATTGATTACCCCTCCCTGAGTTCACTCGCGCTCATTACCCGCGTAGTAGAGGAAGACCAGGTGCGGGAGTGGATGCAGGGCCGTGAAACCTGGGTGCTGGAGCCAATATAACAGTGTTTTTTTCGTTATTAGAAGGCTATGGAAAAAGAACAAAGTATAGACCTCCGTGTAAAGTCCCTGCACGTAAAAGCCTTACAATTGGTAGAAGAACGCTATATGGATGAGCATATCCTGGAGGCGCTTTGCGATGAAGGTCTCAGCATCGATTATGCCAGGGCCATCCTCGTGAATGCGCACAGTGATTGGGCGTTGAAAAGAGAAGCCCGGAGTAAACTCACTACAGGATTGGCGCTTATTATCGGTGGTATGGCATACAATATCACTTCTTACCGGTTTGCCCAAGAAACAGGAATGGGCATGTTCCTGCTGGAGTGGGGAATCATAATAGCAGGTATGATGATGCTTATCAAATCTTACAGCCTGTTCAAGCGATTGGCTTTGAGCGTCACTTGCAGTTTTCCCAGGATTAATTCAACAACGGATTTACTTCAATCTCTTTAATGTCAATCTCAGAATAATCCCTCAATTCATGGTAGAGTGTATCGCGCTCTACGGGCTGGCGTTTTACCTGTTTGATCAGTGTTACCAGTTGAGCAGTGCTCATAGCAGGTGTTTGCTCTTCAGAGCCGGCCATGGAGTATATCTTGGTAGAATCGTCGATGGTGCCGTCAATATCATTCACGCCAAATGACAAGGTTAATTGGGCGCTTTGCCTTCCCAGCATAGGCCAGTAAGCTTTCAGGTGTTGGAAGTTGTCCATATACAGGCGGGCAATCGCATACATGCGCATATCTTCTATAATGGAAGATTCAGATACATCACTCATCTCATTTTGCTTGTTGCGGAACTTGAGCGGAATGAAGGTATTGAAGCCGCCGGTCTTATCCTGCAGTTGGCGCAGGCGTTCCATATGGTCTACACGATGCCAGTACTTTTCAATATGACCATACAGCATGGTAGCATTGGTATGCATACCCAGGTTGTGCGCTACTTCATGGATCTTGAGCCAGCCATCCCCATCTACTTTATCATCACAGATCTGCTGACGTATTTCCGGATGAAAGATCTCTGCGCCGCCACCGGGTAAAGAATCCAGTCCGGCTTCATGCAAATAGGCCATGCCTTCTTCCACACTCTTCTTCGCCTTGCGGAACATATAATCCAGCTCTACCGGTGTAAAACCTTTGATGTGGAGTTCCGGGCGATGCGCTTTGATCTTGCGCAGCAGGTCGGCAAAGAATTCCAGCGTCAGCTTGGGATGTACGCCGCCTACAATATGAACTTCCGTAACCGGCTTGCCATCATACCCTTTTACAATATTGAGCATTTGGTCCGTAGTCAGTTCCCAGCCTTCTTCGCGGTGAGCATACAGACGGGAGTAGGAGCAGAACTTACAGGCAAAAACACAAACATTGGTGGGCTCTATATGGAAGTTGCGGTTGAAGTAGGTCTTATTTCCATGCAGGCGTTCCCGTACAAAGTTGGCCAGCGCGCCTACAAAAGGAGCATCGGCCTTTTCAAACAACAATACGCCGTCTTCGGGGGTTAAACGTTCGCGGGCAATGATCTTATTGGCGATCGTACGGAGGGCCGCATCGGGTTGGGCGGCAATAACCTGCTGGATTGAGATACTCATGGGTTACAAAGTTACAGTACAGCACTAACAATCAAGGGGATAATATTGTTTAATGTTGACCGGCCGGACAGGCGGAGTGGGGGAGTATTACCGCTTTTATGTATTGGTATTTTCAGATTACAGGAACTGCTTTTTTCAAGGTTTCCGTATCTCCCAGCATGCGCACCCATACCTTAACCGGACCGGAAGGGCACCGCGAGGGTATAAAAGGCGCACTTTCATAAATATTGGCAGTTCCCGCCAGACCAAAATTGTCAATAATGAATAATAAATAATTAATAATCAATAATATATGAGAGTCGAAATTGCAGTGCTTCGCCCTTTAGCCCCTACCTAACCCTTAGTGTTCCTCAGAAGCAGGCTTGTTCTTGTCATATTTCCATAAGCCGTAACTTTTTGTCCAGCCATGAGTTTTATGCCGATACCAAAAATGTAACAGGATACCTGAAGTGAACATAATGACCAGAGATATCCAAAGCCATTTACTTCCCCAAAAAATATATAGAATGCCGGCAAGGAATATATACTTAAAAATTCGGAACCAGATTGGTTGAGCATGTTTTGAAAATGCGACTTCTATTTCACGTTTGACCGTTTTAGAAAGTTTCACTTTGTTGGTTATTTAGGTATGAAAGGACACTTATTCAATATCCATTCGTCGTAACAAGCCGTCTTCCAAAACGTAAATGTGCTTTACAGTCCCATCAAAAATTATATTGTCTTGTAAGTCCTTTACTTTTTGGCGAACAGTAATCTCTAAAGTGCCGTCTTGCCTTTCATTAAATCCCACAGGTTGAACGTTGGGATTTATCTCTCTCCATTGTCTTGTCCAGTATTCCCTTATTTCATTATGTCCGCTTACATAACCGCCTTCAAATGCTTTTGGCCATTGAACTGCCGGGTGCATTGTTGAAAGCGCCGTATCAATGTCTCTTGCATTGAAAGCTGCATAAGCTTTCCTGATTAAGGCTTCGTACCGGGATTCCATAAAGATTTTTTTAAGCTTACATCAGCGCCCCGGCGATACAACCGCACATCAGGCAGGCAATGGTGCCACCTATAAGGGCCTTTACGCCCAATTCTGTGAGGTTCCGGCGCTGATTGGGCGCCAGTTGGCTAATACCGCCGATCTGAATGCCAATGGACGCAAAATTGGCAAACCCGCAGAGGGCATAAGTGGCGATCAGCAGCGACTTGGGGTCCTGGATCACATTGCCGGCTTTCATCTGCCCCAGGGAAATATAGGCCACAAACTCATTCAGGATCGTTTTCTCTCCCAATAACTGCCCGATGGGAACCATATCGGCGCTTGGCACGCCAATGAGCCAGGCAACAGGTGAAAATACATAGCCCAATATCATTTGCAGCGACAGCTCCTGGTACCGTCCGCCGGTGGAAACTGCTATTTCTTCATTCAGGTGGGTAATGCCGCCAACCCATCCCATCAATCCATTGACCACATACATCAGGGCAGTAAACACGATCAGCATGGCGCCTACATTCACGGCCAGTTTCAACCCGTCGGTAGTACCCAATGACAGGGCATCGAGAAAATTGTCGCCCAGCTTTTCCTTGGGCACCGTCAGGTCTTTGGATACCATGTGTTCATCCGTTTGAGGGAACAGTATTTTGGAGCAAACGATCGCGGCCGGGGCGCTCATGATGGACTGGCTCAGCATATGAAGCGCAAAATAATGTTGCTGATCGAGGTCCGTGCCTCCCAGGAAACCTACATAAGCAGCCAGCACGCTACCCGCTGTATTGGCCATACCGCCTACCATGATACAAAGTATTTCGGAGCGGGTCATTTTGTCGAGGTAGGGGCGGATCATCAGCGGGGCTTCTGTTTGCCCCAGGAATATATTGGCCGCAGTCGAAAGACTTTCGGCACCCGATATTTTCAACTTATTGAGCAGGTAAGCAAAAACATATACGATAACCTGCAATACCCCCAGGTAATAGAGTATGGATGATAAGGCGGCAAAGAAAATGATATTGGGCAACACCTGTATGGCAAATACATAAGCCCAGCTCTGGTTAGAGTCCGCCAGGTTGCCAAACATGAACTCCGTTCCTTTATGGCTGATATTGATCAGTGATACAAATACATTGGAAACAGATTGAAGGATAATCTTAAATATCCGGGGATCACAAACCTGGGTGTATACTGCTGCACACAGGATCACACAGGAAAGGAGGATCGACCATTTCATCAGTTCCCCATACTTTTTGCCGATCCTGAAGATCAATACCAGCAAGGCTATGCAGCTTAGGAAAATGGAGAGACTGGTCCATTTGTCAAACAGGCGGGGAGCCAGGATAAGGCCGACCACTAAAATTACCTGCCAGATAACTACGAGCAGCAGGTTGGTGGTATTGTAGGTAATATGATTGCCTTCCACCTTATTACGGACCCGGTTGAACTTATTAAAAATAGTGTAAGCGAGAATGCCTCCAAACAAGAGCCAGAAAACAGGCTGGCCAAAGACGGTAGTATGCAATACCCCCATGGCAAACATTACCTGGGCAAAAAGTCCCATGCCCACCAGCTTCCAGTTGATGGCCCGCCGGTTATTACTCAATACGTAACAGACGAGGATCAGAAATGACATGCCAAGGGCGCCGCGGGAAAGATTGACCAGGATGGGATTCATTCCTTAGTTTGGTTAAATGAAAAGATTGGGCAATATAAGGATAAATCACAACCCCGCTGAATCTGACAGGCTTTCTGGCTAAAAACTTTTGTATGTAACGGCGTGCTAAAGTGTTACCAGTTCCATCGCCGAACCCTGAAATTCATTTGAAAGGGTAGTGTCCTGTTTGCCTGCTTGTCTTTCACCGTACCATTGTAGCTGCCGGCTATATATCCGCCGACCTGTGTGCCGAATTCCGTAATGTGGACAGTGTCTGTACCACTATTTTCATAAGTTTTATCGCCAAGTTCGATGGTCATCCAGTCCATTGGCGCAGGCCCTGTAACCATTTCTCCCCTGAAATTAAATTGCATCCTGTTATTACTGCCATCTTTCCGATAGCCAACCACCATGGAAAGGGGCGCTATTAAATGCCTGCCTGCTTCCAGTGAATCTGCCGGTGGCGTAAAAGCATAGCTGACTCCATCGATTTTAAAGTTGATAAAATGAGACAGTGTCATACCGCAGGCTACAAGTTGTCCTGCATCTGCAGTTGTGCCGGTAATGGTCAGGGTTGCAGTGGTTCCTGCCTGGTTGCGGGTGATGTCGTATGGAATTAACTTAACTGTAGTAGTTGTGTTTGTGCAACGGGTAATGGTAGTGTTAAAGGCACCATTGACCGGCGTCACCCGGTAACGCATTCCATCCAGTTCGATCGTCACATAACCATTGGCTATTGGGGCCGCACTACAATCGACCACTGTTCCGGAAACGGTAAGCAGCGAACCTTCTGAAGTTACACGAATGATGCCCATGTCGACCCTCGCTGTATAAGGCCCTGCATTTTGCGTATGTAGTAAATTACCACATTTGTCGTAAACCTTAAAACGTAAAGTCCGGTTGGCCGGGATCAAACCAGCTACCAAGCCATCACCATTGGTAATTCCATAGCCCGAGAAGGAGGTATCGGCGCCTGCACCACTGATCACAACCCTGGCACCCGACAATGGGCTGTTTTGTTGATTTTGGAGCGTTGCTGTAAACTCTACAACAGGAAACGGCATATCACAGTTCCAGAACGAAAAATGACTTACCTGTCCTACATATTCATTACCCTGCCTGGTAGCCACTCCTTCTTCCTGCCATAAACCCGTAGAGTCGTTCAGGAGCCATAAGGGGATGGTTGCCGGCGCTTCGCCAAGGAGTTTAGCAGGAATGGGAAACCGCAGCGTTGCTTTGCGTCCTCCGGCCAGTTGGAGTTTTTCGCCATTGCTGCCACTCAATTCCACGGCCATCATACCGAAGGATTGCAATCCCATCACATTGTTATTGGCATCGATACCACGTAAGGTGCCTGGCATGATCTCCTGAAAATTATCTGCTGTTGGATCGATAAAAGAAGCATGGACCGTTACGGCGCCTGTATAACCTGCTCTGTTGGCAAGGTTCATCAGGGTGTTGGCTTCAAATAGGATGGTGCCGCCTGCATCCGGTACCGTAATGGTGCCGCCAGTTGAACCATTGAAGGTTCCGGCAACGACTTTCCGGATGAGCTGGATGGCTACCTGGTTGTCTTTGCCTGAGGTCACTACCAGCGTCTTTATGCCTTTGAAAAAGCCATCTTTTTCTACCTGCACCAGGCAGGCAGTTCTGTCTACCTGTACATTGTTGAAGGAGAATATGCCGTTCACATCCGTAGTGGCATTACTAACGCCTACACGCACCACTGCGCCGCTAACGGGTAATTTTTGATCATCAATGACGCGTCCCAATAAATTGGCCTGAGTATATTCCGTGACATGCCCCGGGCCTGGTTCTGGTCCGGCAAGCGTTTCCGTCTTTTGGCAACTGAAAAACAAGCAGGCCGTAAGCAGGGGTGCTATTAATAGTGCGAGGCAAGGGATTTTCATAATCTATAGGACGGTGTTGAATGATAACTGATAACGAAAAAAACGTAAATTAATTATGAAGTAACTGCATAAAAAAAGGGTATTGCAAAGCTGGTGAAGCCTTGCAATACCCTTCTAAGCAAATATCGGTTATTGGGATTTCATAACCCGGAAAGTACAATTGATGGGCAATATGTTTGAGGTAAGGCTGTCCTTAACATTGCCGGTAAAATTGCCGATGATATATCCGCCAGTTGTATTAACGTATTCTGTTACATTAATGTTGATATTTTCGCTCTTGACGTAGTATGCTCCAATTTCACGAATGTAAATACGGTTCAATGGATAGGTTCCCGGAACGGGGTCTCCGATAAAAGTCATGTCTATAGACGCTTCAATGCCACCACTTAACCTGAAGCCAGAGATTAAAGTTTGCCCGCTCTGAACGCTGCGATAGGCCATTAATGAATCAGGTCCTGCATAGTTATAATTGATGCCGTTGATATTATAATTAATGAATTGGGTAAGTGCTGTACCACAGGCTGTCAACTGACCTGTATTCACTGTGGCCCCTGAAACGGTAATGGTAGTAGGAGTACCTGCCTGGCTGGCTGTAATATCATAAGGAATTACTGTAGCTGAAGTTGGTTCATTGGAGCAACGAACAATAGTGATACCAAACACACCGTTGACAAGATTACTGCGATAGCTCCTTCCTTCCAGGTTAACCGTTACATAGCCATTCGTAACGGCAGCTGCATTACAGTTGATCACCGTTCCGGAAATTGTTGCTTCCGTAGCTGTAGAAGTAACCGTTACAACACCCAGATCAGCAGCCGTGCTGAATGGTCCTACATTCTTTGTGTGCAGCAGCCTGTTGCAATTGTCATATACTTTCAGCATGAGGTTGCGATTGGAAGGGATCTTGCCGCCTACTACGCCATCGCCGTTGGTATAGCCATAGCCTGATAGTGAACTGTCTGGTCCAATACCGCTAATGACCACTTTGCTATTGACCAGCGCCGTACCCAACTGGGTCTTGATAGTGGCTGTAAAATCAACAATGGGAAATGGTGCATCGCAGTTCCAGTAGGAAAAGTGACTTACCGAACCTACGTACTCCGTTCCCTGTTTGGTAGCCACACCTTCTTCCTGCCATAAACCTGTGCTATCGTTCAGGCTCCACAAAGGAATGGTTGCAGGGGCCTGGCCCTGCAGGGATGTGGGTATAGGAAAGTGAAGAACAGCTTTCTTACCACCTGCCAGTTGCAGCTTTTCTCCATTGGTGCCGGTGAGCTCAACCGCCATCATACCAAATGATTGCAGGCCGGTCTCGTTGTTATTGGCGTCAATACCGCGCAATGCACCGGGTATTATATTCTGAAAGTTTTCAGCAGCTGGATTGATGAAAAAAGCGCTTACAGATACAGTACCTGTATAGCCGGCATGGTTGGCCGTGTTTAAAAAGCTGTTGGCTTCGAAAACGATCGTGCCACTGGCTGATGGTAAAGTAACAGTACCGCCTGATGAACCATTGATAGTGCCGGTCACGGTTTTCTTGATCAGCTCGATAACGGCATTGTTGTCTTTATTGGGCGTGAGGACCAGGGTTCTGAGACCCGTGAAATAACCCTCTTTTTCTACCTTCACAAGGCCTGCTCCCTTATCAATATTGATATTGCTAAAACTGAACACCCCATTGACATCTGTAGTAGCCGTGGCGCTACCGGCCTTTACCGTGGCGCCGCTAACAGGCAGGCGCTGATCATCGGTTACCCGGCCACTAATGCTGGCTGTTACATATTCAGGTACATGGCCGGGGCCAGGTTCAGGGAGCCCGGTTGCTGTCTTTTGGCAGCTAAAATAAATGCAGGCAGTAAGCATGGTAGCTACCAGGGCTGCAAGGCGTAGGGTTTTCATAATATGGAAATGATATTGAGCATTAATAATGAAATATTACCTTTTTTCGGTTATCCGTACCCTGAAATTACACTGAATGGGCACTACGCGGTTTCGGGTGCTGTCGATGACATTGCCTGAAAAAGCGCCGGAAATGTAATCACCTACACCTGATCCATATTCAGTAATGGCCGCAGTGACAATACTGTTGCGGATATACTCATCGTCTCCTTTGAATGCATATATGATGCTGACGTTATTGTCCACACCGGCACGGTGTTCACCCGACATCTGGAAGATGATATGGGTTTTGGTAGTATCGTTTTTCGGGAATGAACCGATGAGTGTGGTTGAACTACCCGGGATAATGGCTACTATCGAATCTCCCGGCGCGGACACGTAAAAACTGGTGCCATCAAGGGTGTAATTGATGTAGGCATTCAGCGCAGTGCCGCAGGCCGTTAGTTGTCCGGATTGAAGGGTATTGCCTGTAAGAGGTAGACTAATAGCTGTGCCTGCAGAATTGCCCGCCATGTCGTACGCTTTGAAGGTGGCGGTGGTTTGCGCAGTTCCGCAACGGGTGATGAGCTGGCTGAAGTTGCCATTGGTAACCGGTAAAGTGTAATAAACGTTTTCAATCTCCACCAATACATATCCATTGGCAAGAGGCCCATTATTACAATTGAGCACTGATCCTGAAACGGTCACCTTGCTCGTTTGTATATTGGCGATAATAGTTCCGAGATTGGTCTCCGTGCTGAAAGGACCAATGTTCTTTGTGAGTAACAGGTTGCGGCATTTGTCGAATATTTTAAGCTGCAGGGCTCGGTTGGCTGGTAAAGTGCCATTTACAACACCTTCTGCATTGGTATGGCCATTAGCCGAAATACTAATGGTATCTGTAATATTGGACGAGATAACAACTTCACCACCTGCAATGGGTTGTCCTTGCTGGTCATGAACGGTTACAGTAAAATTGACGATGGGAAAGGGAGCGTCGCAGTTCCAATACGAAAAGTGGCTTACATCACCTACGTACTCATTGCCTTGTCGTGTAGCCTCACCCTCTTCTTTCCACAAGCCATTGGTCTCATTGAGGCTCCAAAGCGGAATAGTGGCAGGGGCCTGGCTCCTCAGTTCTTCAGGGATGGGAAAATGCAGGGTTGCTTTTTTGCCGGCAGCGATTTGCAGTTTCTCACCGCTTGCGCCGTTTAGTTCCACAGCCATCATACCAAATGACTGCAAGCCTGTTTCGTCATTATTGGTGGTGATGCCACGGAGGGTGCTGGGCATGATCTGTCGGAAATTGTCGGCCGAAGGATCGATAAAGTAACCACTTACGGTTACTGTACCCGTATAGGGCTTATTGCTTTGCGGATCTATCACGCTGTTGGCCTCCAGGTGGATGGAACCGCCGGCTGCTGGCACCGTCACTTCGCCGCCACTGGCGCCGCTGATGGTGCCGGCTACGGTTTTAGGTATTAGTTCTATAGTGACCGGGTTGTTCTTTTCAACTTCGGCAATAATGGTTTTGGTACCGGTAAAGTAACCGGCCTTTTCCACTTTTACTACCGCTGCATTTTGGTCAACATATACATTGGTGATGGTGAAATAACCATCTGCATCAGTGACTATATTGGTGGAACCGGCAGTGACCTTAGCGCCGGCTACGGGCATTTGATGTTCATCGGTGACACGACCTGAGAGCGTGGCTCTTACAAATTGAGCCTGATGGCCAGCTCCTGTACCGCTATCTGTCTTCTGACAGGCATACAATACGGCAAAGAGTAATAGAACAATGGAGCACAGGCGGATGCCTTTCATAAGTAAAGGATTTATTGAGGGTTTTCTCTTTAGTAACGGACAAGGATAATTAAAATAGCCGGGTGATGCAAGAGTTTGATATACAATTAATAACACAATTTATCCAGCCGTGGTATTCTGTCAGATACATATATAAATGAGTTATAAAGGCAATAAAAAAGCGACCCCGCCTGAACGGAGTCGCTTTTCGTTATATAGGTGACGGCTACACTTAGATGTGCTGCTCGATCTTCTTTACGAAGTTTGCTTTCGGTTGTGCACCTACCAGCTTGTCTACCACTTTACCACCTTTGATGAAAAGGATAGCAGGGATAGAGGTAATACCGTAATTAACAGATATCTGTGGATTGTGGTCAACGTTTACTTTGCCCACATTTATTTTACCGGTATATTCTTTAGATAGGTCTTCAATTACTGGCCCAATCGCGCGGCAAGGTCCACACCACTCAGCCCAAAAATCTACCACAGTCAATTTATCGGAAGCGATAACCTTCTCCTGGAAGTTCGCGTCGGTGAATTCTAATGCCATAAATCAAAATTTAGATGTAAAGTTAATTATTTTATTGCTTGATCGTAAGCCTGGAGCGGGTTTCCCTTTATGGGACTCTTTCCGAAACTTACTACTAAGAACCGACAAATTTATAACCAATTCAGTATACCTGCAGGTATGTCGTTATCCACATTTACACAGTGACAACCTGTACGTCTACCTCGGGTTTATTCTGCAACCAGGCCGTCATTTCGTCATTCATCTCAAATCCGGTCTCCAAACTGTACAGGCTGATCTTGTATTGCCGCTTCATTTCCCGGATGTTAAACTTGATACTGGCCTTGCCAGGATGGGTTTTAACATTCTTTTCAATAAAGGTCACCATATCCTCATTGATATGCCTTGCTTCAATATCTAATATAACCTGTTTCGTGAGGTTTTGTTTGATGCTTTCCAGCAAAACGATCTTCTCTATCTTGAATTCGTATTCCTGTTTGTTAAAGCGTTGTTTAAAAGCACCTGTTATGAATAGGTTTTTACCCTTTTCCATGTAGTTGGAAAACCTCATATAGTCATCGCTCCACAGCATAAACTCACTTTTCCCGCTATAATCCTCCACATAGAAGGATGCAAATTGCCGGCCCGTCTTGGTTACCCGGTGCTGGGCGTCTGTTACCAGCCCAGCCAGCCGGAAGGTCCTGCCGGGATTAGCCTGAAGTGTAACCGCCTCCTTGATCTCGTTGAAATCAGCCAGGGTCGTAAAGCCATAGTGCTTTATTTCAAACCGGAAATGGTCGAGCGGGTGGCCGCTGATGAACATGCCGGTTACCTCTTTTTCCCGGTCCAGCAGCTCTGTGAGCGTCCAGGGCTCACAAGCTGGTATTTTAGGCAGGGGAATGTCCATGGCCTTGGGTAAGTCACCAAAAAGGGTATTGGCCGTGCTGTTGTTCTCCGTTTGGTAAATATTGCCGTATTTAATGATCTTTTCCATCCCGGAAGCTGTTTCATCTTTAGGAATGGTAAAGTATTGTGCCCGGTGAAACTCTTTAAAACAATCAAAAGCACCGGCGTAGACCAGGCATTCCAGCGTCTTTTTGTTTACTGCACGCTGATTTACTCGCTTGATCATGTCGAATATATTGGCGTAGCGGCCATTGGCTTCCCGCTCTGCAATGATATTTTCTACCGCAGCTTCACCCACACCTTTTAGTCCACCCAATCCTACCCGGATATGGCCTTCCATGTTCACAGAGAACCCTTTATGCGATTCGTTGATATCAGGCCCCAGTACCATCTTGCCCATCCGTTTGCATTCTTCCATGAAGAAAGTGAGCTTTTCAATGGCGCCGGCGTTGTTCAATACGGCGGCCATGTATTCAGAAGGGTAGTGGGCTTTGAGGTAAGCTGTTTGATAAGCTACAAAGGCGTAACAGGTAGAGTGCGACTTGTTGAAGGCGTATTGGGCAAATGCTTCCCAGTCCGTCCAAACTTTTTCCAGCTTGTCCGCAGGATGCCCTTTATCGGCGCCTCCCTTAACAAACTGGGCCTTCATTTTGTCCAGTACTGCTTTTTGCTTTTTACCCATGGCCTTCCGCAGTACGTCGGCGTCACCTTTACTAAAGCCGGCCAACTTCTGGGCCAGCAACATTACCTGTTCCTGGTAAACCGTGATACCATAGGTATCTGCCAGGTATTCTTCCATTTCCGGAACGTCGTACGTGATTGGTTCACGGCCGTGTTTCCGGTCAATAAAGTTGGGGATATAAGCCAGCGGACCCGGGCGGTACAAGGCGTTCATCGCAATGAGATCCGCAAATTGGTCAGGCTTCAGGTCACGCAGGTATTTTTGCATACCGGGACTTTCAAACTGGAAAGTACCAATGGTATCTGCCCGCTGGTAAATTTCATACGTCTTTGCATCATCCAGTGGAATATCATCGATCACAATATCCACCCCATGGTTCTGCTTGATCATGGCCAGAGCGTTCTTGATGATGGTGAGGGTCTTCAGACCCAGGAAGTCCATCTTGATTACACCGGCATCCTCAATGATACTACCTTCAAACTGGGTTACCCACAGTGTTGAGTCTTTTGCAACTGATACGGGGATCAGTTCCGTAAGGTCTTTGGGGGCAATGATGATACCTGCTGCGTGGATGCCCGTATTCCGTACGGAACCTTCCAAACGTTCGGCTTCATGTAAGACCGATCCGTTCAGCGTATCGCTTTTATAGATCTCACGTATCCTCTTTACATTTTCCATTTCATCAGGGCCCAGGCCTTCTTTTTCCTCCAGGGATTTTTCCCCGTCTTTGGCGGTCATAGGCGCGTTCAGTACGCGGCGCAGTTCAATACCTGGTTTGTCGGGCACCAGTTTGGCCAGTGCATTCGATTCTGCCAGTGGCAGGTCAAGTGCACGCGCCACATCCTTGATACTCATCTTGGCAGCCATGGTACCATAGGTAATGATCTGGGCTACCTGTGCTTTTCCATATTTATCTACTACGTAGTCGATCACTTTCTGACGGCCTTCATCATCGAAGTCCGTATCAATATCCGGCATCGACTTACGATCGGGGTTCAGAAAACGTTCGAACAGGAGGTTGTACTTGATGGGATCGATATTCGTGATGCCGATACAATAGGCCACCACACTACCCGCAGCAGAACCACGACCCGGTCCGATGAATACGCCGAGATCACGGCCCGCTCTGATGAAGTCACTCACAATAAGGAAGTAACCGGCAAACCCCATCGTTCTGATCGTGAACAGCTCAAAGTCGAGGCGTTCTGTGATCTCGGGTGTAAGTTCCGAATAGCGTTTCCTGGCGCCTTCATAAGTAAGGTGATGCAGGAAGTTCCATTGGTTCAGGTTACTGTCTTCTGTGGTCTGAAACTCTTTGGGCAATGGAAAGGCGGGCAGCAGGATATCCTTTTTCAGGTTCAGCACTTCCACCCGGTCTACGATCATATTGGTATTGTCGATAGACTCAGGAATGTCGCTGAAGAGCTTCTTCATTTCATCCTGTGTCTTGAAATAAAACTGATCGTTGGGGAACTTGAAACGACGCTCTTTTACGTTGAGGTCATCATTTATGATATCGTCGTACCCCGGTGTGCTTTTCTTTTCACCGGTATTGATACAAAGCAGGATATCGTGGGCGTTGTAATCATCCCGGTCAGTATAGTGACTATCATTGGTGGCAATGATGGGTACATTGAACTTCTTGGCAAACTTGAGCAATACTTCATTGATCAGTATCTGCTCCTTGATATCGTGGCGCTGCACCTCGATAAAGTAATCTTCACCAAACAGGTCGAGCCACCATTTGAATTCTGTCTCTGCTTTATCCTCTCCATCGTGGAGGATCGTTTGTGGTACATAGGCGCCGATACAACAGGTTGTAGCGATCAGCCCTTCATGGTATTGCTCGATCAGCTTTTTGTCGATCCGGGGATATTTGCTGTACATCCCTTCGATATAACCCAGCGATGTGAGTTTGATGAGGTTTTGATAGCCTTGTTTATTTTTTGCCAGCAATACCTGGTGGTAACGCTCGTCTTTTACTTCTTTGGAGAATACTTTGCGGTGACGGTCTTCCACCACATAAAATTCGCAGCCTACAATGGGTTTTACCTTCAGTGAGCCATCTTCATTTTTGTGCTTATAGGCTTCTGATACAAATTCAAAGGCACCAAACATATTGCCGTGGTCGGTAATGGCGATGGCGGGCTGGCCATCCTTAACGGCCTTCTTGTACAATGATTGGATAGAGGCTGCTCCATCGAGCAGGGAAAACTGGGTATGGACGTGAAGATGAGAGAATTTACACATTAAGTCGGCGTTTTCAGATTCCTGGTTAGTGATAACACAAAGTCAACAGCAAAGTTCCTGAAGAATTGCTAAACAAATGACAATATTTCCCCACAGGGAATGGTCAGTTGTGAGTAAATCGTCTAAATCTTAATGCCTTGATCAGCTATCCACTCGCTCCTCACGACCGTCCGCTCACAAAGGCATCTTTTTGGCAATGTATTTGTTATCTTTGCGCGATTTATTTTAATAGGTGGCTAATGTATAATATGTTAAAATATGGATGGTTGATCATGCTGGTGGCCCTGGCCGCTACCAGTTGCAGTACCCAGCGTAAGTCTACCGCTGCTGCGCCATCCACTGCCAGTAACAGAAAAGCTTCCGGATCACCTCGTTTTATTGAAAATATTTCCATCAAACCGGCCGATAGCTCCCGCCGTTATTCCATGAGTAATGCTGCTGCCAATGAGCGCTATACTCCCGGCCCCTCCGTTCATACAGGTTCAACAGTTGAGCTGAGCGATCCCCTCCAGTTTAAATATTCCATCCTGCTCGACTCTCCCGTTGAAGAGGTCACGGATGGCAAAATGATCAGCTTTATTGAAGACTGGTATGGTACACGCTACAAATACGGCGGCAGCGATAAAAATGGTGTGGACTGTTCCGCTTTTGCCCAAACATTTATTCTGAACATGTATGGCCTGATGCTGCCACGTACTTCCGTGCAGCAATACCAGAATAGTAAACGTCTTCGCAAAGAGGAATTACAGGAAGGCGACCTCGTATTTTTTAAAACCCGTGGCCGAAAGGCCGGTATTTCCCATGTAGGCGTGTACCTGCGCAATAATAAATTTGTACATGCCTCTACCTCCGGAGGTGTTATGATCAACGATATCGGAGATGGCTATTATTCCGCCCATTATGCCGGAGCGGGGCGCATCCGGTAACGATTTTCCCTTTAATTGCTCCTACTTCCACGGCGATTTGTCAAATTCCAAAAGGATCAATATATTTCGGAAGGAAAATACTTATCTGTACGCTCAAAAAATGCCCCCGGCGCAATCATGGTAACCGGTATTATTATTTTTCTGCTGATAGTATCTAATGTGCTCTTTTCCTGGAAAGGATTTGGCAATGAAGCATTCTATGACCGTTACAAGTTTAATGTAGATGGTATCCTGATCTTCAAGCAATACAACCGGCTGATTACATCAGGTTTTTTACATGCAGGGTGGGTGCACCTCATCTTCAACATGATCGCCCTCTATTTCTTCAGTGGGACACTCAGCGCTGTATTGGATTGGTGGGGTTTCCTGATCATTTATTTTGTGAGCCTTGTTGGTGGCAACCTGCTGTCGCTGTTTATACATCGCCATAGTGGTGATTATGGTGCCGTAGGTGCTTCAGGGGCGATATCGGGAGTCATTTTTGCCAGCATTGCCCTGGTGCCTGGCCTCCCTGTCGGATTGTTTTTTATTCCAATGCCCGGCTGGCTTTTTGGTTTGTTGTATATGCTGATCTCCATCTATGGCATCCGGTCAAGAACAGGTAATATAGGGTATGACTCCCATCTTGGTGGGGCCCTGATCGGCATGGTGGTGGCTATCCTGATGCGTCCCTATGCACTGGTTGAAAATTATGTAACCATACTGATCATTTCCGTGCCTGCCATTGTATTCATTTTCCTCATCATCAAAAGGCCGCATTTTCTACTGGTCGATAATTTCTTCTACAAAGCACACCAGCACCATTATACGATCGATAACAAGTACAATGAAGAGCAGCATAACCGGCAACAGGAGGTAGACCGGATACTGGACAAGATCAATAAAAGCGGTATGCGCAGTCTTACCAGGGCCGAGAAGGAAAAGCTGGAAGAATATTCAAAGCGGATACGGTGAGGATGAGGCATTAGCAGTTAGCTGTTAGGTATTAGCCTTTAGCTGTAGACATTCTGAAAGTGAACGCCTCATTGCTAACAGCTAATACCTAAAAGCCAGTACCTTATTCTACTTCACTTGTTTGTTATTTACGTAGAAATTCCTGTCTACTTCAAAGGTCTTGCCATCATACCAATCTGCCAGTTTCAATGACTGCCATTCTTCAGTAGGCTTGATCAACTGTGTACGATCAGCGCTCAGCTTAACTTTCACCGGCATGGTAAATCCTTTGATACAATTTACATAACGGAATTCAATGCCACCCGTTGTTGTTTTGAATTCGAGCGTGGGTATCTGTGTCGTGCGCAGGTATTGGTCAAATACTTTGGAGAAGTCAACGCCAGCCTGCTTGCTGATATAGGCTTCCACGTCTTTGGTATCGGTGGTTTTGTGATAATATACCTGGTTGAGGCCTCTTAATATCTGGCGGAACTTCTCATCATCGCCAATGATATTCCGGATCGTATGCAGCAGATTGCCTCCTTTGTAATACATATCGCCGCTGCCTTCCTGGTTTACTCCATAATGGCCGATAATCGGAATATCATTTTGTATGGCTTTGCGTGTGCCAATGCAATAATCATTGCCGGCTTCCACACCAAACTCGCAGGTAGTATAAAGCGTTTCAGAATAATTGGTAAATCCTTCATGCAGCCACATATCAGCAATATCATTGCTGGTAATATTGTTGGCAAACCACTCATGGCCGCTTTCATGCACCAGGATAAAATCCCATTTATTACCCCAGCCCGTGCCGGAAAGATCACGGCCACGGTAACCGTTCTGAAAGCCATTGCCATAAGCTACGGCGCTTTGGTGTTCCATGCCCAGGTGCGGAGCTTCAACCAATTTGTAGCTGTCCTCATAAAAAGGGTAGGGGCCAAACCAATGCTCAAAACACTTCAGCATTTTAGGCGCCTGCTTGAATTGTTCTTTTGCTTTGTCCAGGTTATAATCCAATACCCAGTAGTCGCAGTCCAGCTTGCCTTTTTCGCCGGCAAAGTCTTCATGCCAGGTTACATATTTACCGATATAAGGAATGAGGTTGTAGTTATTGATCGGGTTGGTTACCACCCATGACCAGGTGGTAAGCCCATTGCCTGCAGAGCGCTTGTCTACCAAACGGCCATTGCCTACAGCCACCAGTGAATCGGGAACAGTCATAGAGAGCGAAGCACCTTTATCGGGCTCATCACTTTGGTGGTCTTTACAGGGATACCATACACTGGCGCCCAACCCCTGACAGGCTACACTCATCCAGGGGCGGCCTTCTTTGTCTTTTGTCCATATCCAGCCACCATCCCATGGCGGACGAACCGCTTCGCGCGGTCTGCCGTGGAAATGTAGAGCTAAAGTAGGATCCTCTGAATCGAGGTGCTTTTGGAATTCCTTTGTTTCGACCCACCAGGCATTGCCTTCACGGCGAATGGGGGCAGAGAAACGTTTCATGCTTTTAGCTGCCACCAGGTCAAACACCACACTATCCAGGATCATCGGCTCCTGCAGGTCAATTTGCATGATAGTGGTGGCAGGCTTCTTGCCAGTCATTTTAATATGCATGTATACCTTGCCGCTGATCGTTTTGTTGTTGTAGTCAGGCGTTACGTGTACATCGTATCGCTGCACATCCCACCAGGTGCGTTCGGGGCGCAGACTTCCCCGCAGGCTATCCTGCCGGGTAAAGCCTTTTTTCTGGCTTAAAGGCTGGGCGGAAACGGAAAAACCAATAAAAAACAGCAGGGAACAACACATAAGGGTGCTCCAGAAAGGACGGCAGGTGATAATTTTTGAGCAGATCAAAGCGATATGTTTTTGAAGTGCTAAATTTAGCGCAGAATATGAAAGCTAACCCACTTATTTTTCTCGGCTGCTTTTCCCTCACTATCCTGGTTACCTCTTGCGGCGGTCGCGCTGGCGGATACAAGCAGGTATTCAGGTACAATGAGTTCAGCGGCATTGCTTCGCTGGACCCCGCTTTTGCCAAGAATCAATCCGTCATCTGGGCCGTGCACCAGTTGTACAGCACACTGGTGGAAACCGATAATGAACTGCGGATCGTGCCTTCCCTGGCTTACCGCTGGGATGTGTCGGACGACAGATTGGTATACACTTTTCACCTGCGGAATGATGTTTATTTCCACGACAATGAAGCTTTTCCCGGTGGCAAAGGCCGTATCATGACAGCCCGGGATATTGAGTATAGTTTAAAACGCATTACAAATCCTGCCACCGCCAGCAGCGGCGCCTGGATCTTCAACAACCGCATAGCAGCTACCGATGGGTTCAAAGCGCTGGACGATTCCACCTTCAGGCTCACACTTTCCCGGCCATTCACGCCCATCCTTGGCCTCCTAAGTATGCAGTATTGCTCCGTAGTAGCCCGGGAGGCGGTTGAAAAGTATGGACCCGATTTCCGGAGCCATCCCTGCGGTACCGGTCCCTTCGCGCTCAAAAGCTGGGAGGAAGGACAGGCCCTCATCATGGTGAAAAATGAACGTTATTTTGAGAAAGACAGTGCCGGCAACCGCCTGCCTTACCTGGAAGCCGTTAAAGCCAGCTTCTACGACAGCAAGGCTACAGAATTTCTGTTGTTTCGCCAGGGGCAACTGGACTTTATCAATGATATTGAAGCCTCCTTCAAAGATGAGATACTGACAAAGAAAGGCGTATTGCGCAAAGACTGGGAGGGCAGGATCAAGCTTACCAAACATTCCTACCTCAATACCGAATACCTCGGTATCATGGTAGATAGTACCAATGCGCTTGTGAAAAATTCACCACTGAGAATAAAAGCCATCCGCCAGGCCATCAATTACGGATTCGACCGTCGTAAAATGATGATGTACCTGCGCAACTCGATCGGTACACCGGCAGAAAGTGGTTTTATTCCTTCGGGATTACCTTCTTTCGATTCTACTGTGGTAAAAGGCTATCAATATGATCCCGTGAAAGCCCGCCGTTTACTCACCGAAGCCGGCTTCCCTGATGGTAAAGGAATGCCACCTGTTAAGTTGCTCACCATTGCCATTTATTCCGACCTGGCCAGCTTTATTGCCCGGCAACTGGAAGAAGTAGGATTGAAGATTCAGGTAGAGGTGGTGCAGAAAAGCCTGCTGCTGGAGCAGACCGCCAAATCACAAGCCTTGTTTTTCCGCGGTAGCTGGATGGCAGATTATCCGGAAGCAGAAAACTACCTGAGTGTTTTCTATGGAAAGAACCCCGCCCCACCCAATTATACCCGTTATAAAAATCCTGCTTTTGATAAGCTGTATGAACAGGCGATCATAACTGAAAATGACAGCCTGCGGTACAAGCTTTACCAACAGATGGACCAGCTTGTTATCCAGGATGCGCCGGTGGTACCGCTTTGGTACGATGAGGTGATCCACCTGGAGCAATTGTGGGTGAGGGGATTTCCTGCCAATGGGCTAAACCTGCTGGAGTTGAGAAGAACGAGGTTGGAGAAGGAATGACAATATAGTCTTGAGCTGGCATGTGAATTGATTGTTGCTTGTACATGTCGTTGATGCCAGTATTATATGAAAGCGTGGCAGGTTGTAGGATAGCCTATTCGAGAGCCGGCACTGGTTACCCAATCTTGTTGCTGCATGGATTTCCACAAACGCGCATGGCATGGCATAAAGTTGCGCCGCTGTTGGACAAACAGTTTACCCTCATCATCCCTGATCTTCCCGGTTATGGAGATTCAACAGGTCCTGCTCCTGATGAACAGCATGAAGCCTATTCCAAAAGAAATATTGCCAATATCCTTGTACAGTTTATGCAACAGCTTGGGTTTTCCCAATTTGGATTAGCGGGGCATGATCGTGGAGGAAGGGTAGGATACAGGATGGCCTTCGATCATCCTCAATCTGTTACCAGCCTGGCTGTATTGGATATTATTCCCACTGGTGAAATGGCCGGTCGCATGACCTTTGACCTTGCCCTTTCTTTGCCGCACTGGTGGTTGCTTGCCCAGCCACATCCTTTTCCTGAGGTCTTAATTGAACAACAAGCAGAGTATTATCTAAAACATACTTTGGATAGTTGGTCTGGTAATAAAACATCCATCACTTATGAAGCCTGGCAGGAATACCTGCGCTGCTTTAAAGTGCCATCTGTGATAAGTGCAATGTGCGAAGATTATCGTGCAGGCGCTACGGTTGATGTCCGGCATGACCGGCACAACAAGGATCAGGGCCAGCGTATTACTTGTCCTGTGTTTGTTTTGTATCCCACAGATTTCTTTGCTGCCAGTTTTGGCAATCCTATAACCGTATGGGGGCAATGGGCCAGCCACGTACAGGGAATGGCTGTAGAATCCAGTCATTTCTTAATGGAAGAAATTCCCGATGTAGTTAGTAAGGCTTTGGGTGATTTTTTCGCAGGCGTACAGCGATAACAACTATTTTTTATTGGTCATTACCCAATGATTTGAACAGGTCGTCTTTATAACTAATGCCAATGGGCAGTTCCATGCCGGGCATTTCTACCTGGCTGTTGCGGATGACAGTAATATAGCTCACCGAAGCAATATAAGACCGATGCACCCGGATGAACTGGGAAGGAGGCAATATTTTCTCAAATGCCTTCATCGTAGAAGATACGATCATAACCGTATCGGTGAGGTGTATCTTGATATAATTCTGCATACCCTCCACAAAACGGATATCCTTGAACAGGATCTTCACCAGTTTGTTGTCCTGCTTTACGAATGTGTAATCAGCTGGCGGCGGTGGTAGCGTAAATGCTTTCTCTTTATGACGTTCCCATGCTTTGTCCACCGCTTGCAACAAGCGGGGCATGGCAATTGGCTTCAATAAATAATCCACTACATTCAGTTCATAACCTTCCATTGCATATTTATCATAGGCCGTGGTGAAAATAACCAATGGTGGATTTTTGAGTGAGCGCAGGAAATCAGTGCCCGATATAACAGGCATTTTAATGTCCAGCAATATGAGATCAGTTTTGCCGGTTTGTAATGCTTCATAAGCTTCCATGGCATTGCGGCATACGCCGGCGATGCTGCATCCGGGAATAGAAGAAATATAAGTGGTAAGGAGCTTCCTTGCCTGTGGCTCGTCATCAACGATTAGACAGTTCATGTGCTGAAGGATATATTGTTAATGTGACTGTAAATAAGTGTTGAATATCCTGAATATCCAGCAAATGACGGTCCGGGAAGTAATGCTGCAATCGTCTGCGTACATTTTGTAGTCCAATTCCCCCGCGATGGGGCAAACCGGAATAAGCATAACGATTGCTGGTTACAAATTTCAACACGTCATTTTGGGTAATTAACTGTACATGGATCGATGCTTCCGGCAGGCCTGCGCTGTATTTGAAGGCATTTTCTACCAGTGGCATCAATAACAAGGCTGGTAATGGATAACTAAGTGAAGGGGCACAAATGTCGGTTGTTATGTTGGAATGTTCATCATACCGGACCTTTTCTACCTCAATATAATTCTGCAACAAGGTAGCTTCCTGTTGAGGAGTTACAAACTCACCATGGCATTCATATAAGGAAAAACGCAAGAGGTCCGCCAGCCTGTTCAATAATTCTACCGACCTTTCCTTCTCATCATGTACAATATAGGATTGCAGGTTGTTGAGCGAATTAAAGAGCAGGTGTGGGTTGATCTGTGCTTTCAGGAAATTCAGTTCCAATTGCACATTCTCTTTTTCCAGTTGGCTTTGCTGCAGGTTGCTGCGGTAAGCATACCTGATAAACTTGATGGTAAGCGGAATATAGATAATGGTAATGAGGCCCGTTATGCTGCTGAAAAGATCGGCCAGTAACTGGTGGGGTTGTAACTGGTGCTGGTAAAAATTGTTCCAGAAGTCCTGCCCGGCAAACCAGCCTCCTTCACTTTTATAACCATCCACCAATTGGTTGATATGATAAGTACGTAACAGGATCGCTGCCAGGTAATATACCACAAACAGCAGGATGCCCACTATCCACCGCCTGCGTTGCAGCAGCGGTATAATACCATACACCAGGGGATAGAAAAGGAACAGGCTTAGGACAATACCAGTGAGGGTGATCACATAATGCTGGCCCGGCTCAATGTGTACCACCATGTTCTCCCGGAGCCAGAAGAAAAGCAGGAAAGCCCAGAATCCTGTATGCAATAGTAGCCGGTAGCGCTGGTCCGTAAAAGAGCGTTGCCACCACCTGATGATTGCATTCGTTCCTTTGGCAAAGACTTTATCCTTCATTTTTGGAATAACAACAGTTGTGCTCATAACCTTGGTTCTAGCTGTTAAATGTCATGGATTTTGATCAGATACCATCCCCGGTCTGACGAATGTGATCCTGCCAGGGATCAATATGAGCGCATGGCTGACGAATTGGAAATTAGTGGTGACGGTTATTGATGGTCTGTTTCAAAGGATGGTTGATCAGTGAATAGCATAGACCGGTCAATCATATTTTAAAGGATGTGGGCGGTGGTGTTCTTTTGGGAAAAAACAAGTATGCTGCACCTGATCTTTCCGTTTACATGTTTCTTGCTTCAAAAGATAAGAAGAATATCAATAACCTGCTGCTATTTAATCTTGTCCGTCACTGTTTTTTCGCAGGCAGGTACTATTGCTCCCCGTCAGCCTGCCTGGGGCGACACCTTAATAATAAAATACCGGATGCAGGATTCTGCAGCCGCCTTGCAGGGTGGGGAAACTGTTTATGTGAAGTTGACAACCTGGATGCAGGATGGGGGGTACAGGTGGTACGTATTGCGTATGAACGGACAGGATACCTTAACGCAAACGTTTGTGGTGCCCCCGGCTACAGCGTCCATGACTGTCCGGTTTTATACATTAAATAAAGATGATGAAGGGGCAGGCCGCAAAATATATGTGTTTGATAAAAGAACCGGGGTGCCCGTGGCCGGAGCTTATTGGGAGAATTTCTTTAGTAACGATCCGGCTTCTTATTTTGAAAAAGAGGTGCAACAGCACCCGCTGCATTACCTTACTTATGCCAAATACTTCAATGTGGTATCCATGTATAAAGGCGTGGAAGAAAGCAGATCGATCATTGACTCCTTATTGCCGGGATTGGAACAGGCTTACCGGCAACAAGCTGCTGCTGCTAAAGGAGAAACCAAACCTGCTGCTGGTTTGATGGCCGCTTTGTGTGTGGGGTATGCCAAAAGCGGAAAACTGCCGGAAGCCAAAACATTCCTGTTACGCTTGTTGGATAGTTGTCCGCAGGCCGCAGAAACCGCGCTGGCATTCAGCCTGTATAATTATGAGTATTATAAATCCAGCAGTAAGCAGATAGAAGAAGATGTAAGGCAAAAGCTGGCTGCTATCTTTAAGCAGTGGCCCGATGCAGCTTTGGTGGATGATCCCAATGTAACTTATTACATTAGTAAAGTGCCTGAATTGTCCGTAGCTGATTTTGAAAGAGCCCTGCTGCCCCGTTACCAGCAAGGCAGGATTCCCTACCATGGCCTGGATAGGCTGCCGGAGATCTACATCGACCGCAAAGAAAAAGCCGACAGCGCCAAAGCGATGTTAGTACGCCTGATCCGGGATTGGCAGGATGGAAGCATCAACCATCAATACAGGTTGTCGCCCGGTCACTATAGTATGTACCTGCCTTCCCTGCTGCAAATGCTGGCGAAGGCCAACCTGTTGCTGCAGGAATTTGATGAGGCCATCACCCATGCTTCGGCAGGAATGGCTTTGCTGGCGGGTAGTAATTATGAAGGCAATTTCCTGCCCGATCTCCTGGCTTTGCGGGCCCTTGCTTATAAACGGGCAGGTAACCTGGATATGGCATTGGAAGATTACAAACAACTTTATAAAACCGGTAAGGAGGAAGTGCTGGATTCCATCAAAGCGATCTTTCCGTATTGCACAGTTCAGGAAAAGAACGTGGAAGCCCTGGTAGCCTCTTTACACAAAAAAGCAGTAACCGGCACTGCTGAACATCTTGAACTGGCGCCCGACTTCACCGGCAAAGACCTGCAGGGGCGTACCGTGCAGTTGTCTGCGCTGAAGGGTAAAATTGTGGTCGTGAATTTCTGGGGCACGGGATGCGGTCCCTGCATTGGAGAAATGCCTGCGTTGAATAAGCTGGTACAAAAGTACCAGAGTAATCAGGATGTTGTGTTCTTAGCCATTACAGGCGATGAAACCGAAAGACTGAAACAGTTCTTTAAAAAACGAAAGTTCCTGTATACCGTGGTAAACCGGGCGGGAAAAGTAAGTGAGGCATTCAATATTGAAAGCCTGCCCGTACACATCGTGATCGGGAAGAATGGGGCTGTGGTCAACCGGTCAACCGGCGCCCGGGAAGATATTGCTGCTTATCTCCATGCGGTTATACAGCGAAGTCTGTAGGTGAGGCATAAATAAAAGGCCCCGAAATATATCGTATAATTCAGGGCCGCCTTTCTGTTTAATCAAAAATGATCGTAAATACAACCCGCCTGTTTTGCTTTCTGTTGGTTTCAGATGTATTGGGCACAAGGGGTTCACGATCGGCTTTAGATACCGGTTGAATCCGGGTTGAGCTAATACCTCTTTTTATTATATAACCGGCTACTGCTTTTGCCCGCGCTAATCCTATGCGTTCATTCACCGCGTCTGTCCCTGCATCACAGGTATGACCTTGTATTTCGAGTTCCAGTTCGGGATGCGCCTGTAGTATTGTTATTACTTTGTCTACCTGCGACTGTCCTGGCAGGGCTAATGTAGTATCTCCTTTTTGAGAAAAGGCTACCGGCGTTTTCAATACCTGCAGTTCTGCTGCTGTGAGAGTAGCTGGTGGTTGCGGTGCCGGTATTGTTTTTTCTGCAGGTACAGCTTTTACGGTATCCGGTTTAGCGGGCTGTGCTGTTTGTTTGCCCACCACCACAGGTGCTTCCGGCGCTGCTGGTATTACCGGTGGAGCTGGCGGTTTGGCTGTCTTATGCTTACTGCCAAAAGCAAAGCCCAGTTTAATGCCATAAGCCATCAACCTTACATCGCCGGTTGTGCCATCCAGTGAAAAAATACCGGTGGCTTTGCTTTGTGCAAGTCCATTGGGATCATAGGTGAGCAGGGGAGAGCTGGCTGCTGTTTTTTTCATATTGTTCAATCCGTAATCGATATAAGCGCCTGTATACAGGTAGCTGTTGGTTGATACACGAAACCGTATCCCTGCTTCTGCAGTAAGAGAAACTGCTATTTTAAGATCATTGTCACCCGTTCTTTTCCAGCCTGCCTGTTTGCCAAACCCATGCACCGGAAGATCAGTTATTTCAAGATCGAGGTTGGGATAATAGCCGGAAGCGCTAATCTCATCTGCCTGAGAAGTATAAGTTTGGCTGAAAGGGATACCCAGTTTGGCGCCACCCAATGCATAGAACTGTTGTTTGCCATGGCCGGGTGATTGAAATTGCAGCAGCAAAGGAATGTTGAGCGTATACAGTTTTTGATCATCCCGGTAGCCGCTGGTCTTTACCCGGTATTCAAATCCTTCTCCTTCACTATCTACATAATTGTGCATAAAAGCTGCGCCGGGGTTGAGCGTGGTGCGGGTGTGGTAATACCCGATCTCCAATCCTGTGCGGATGCCCCAGCGCGAAGACAGCAAACGGGTATAGCCAACGCCTGCCTGGAATCCAGGTTTAATGGACACGCCGCCATGGGTATTATCATATTGTAAGCCTTGCATGCCTGCACCGGCATACAGGCTGAATTCGTTTTGCTGAGCATGAGCAGTATTTCCTGCAAGTAAGGAGCTGGCGCCCAATATAACCGGTAATATTTTTTTCATAAAGAGATGATCTTAGGGTAAGTAATAGTTTATGGTGTTACCAGCACGTTCACGGCATGAGTGATGCCGTTGGTTAATTTCAATCTTACTACATACAAACCTTGTATCAATGGCATCGAAAAACTGGTTTGTGGTGACAGGTTTTGCTGTGTACCTACTACTGTGCCGGTATTGTTGGTAATAATTATAGTTGCTCCCTGTAATTGAACACTGGTGTAATTGACTTTTACTGTTACTTGTTGCCCTGGCCCTACAGGATTGGGAAATACAGTCATGGGAGCCTGCGTGGCACCTGGTGTTACTGTGATGGGGCAAGTTGTGAGGATTTCTCCACCCGTGGTTTTTACCAGGGCATAATATTCGCCCGTGAGGTTACCACTTTCATAATAGTATTGTCCTGTTGCTCCGTTTACCGGGCTGCCGTTCTTATACCATTGCCAGCCATTGAATGCTTTGCTGCTGTTGTCGAAAAGCAACACATCATTCCAATGTTTTACCAATAAGGCCGCCGGTAGCCTGGAACTTAGGTTAGCAGGTACATTAGCAGCAGGGAGGTAATTATTATTACCCGGTTGCGAGGCCGTGATGGTAGTGAGGCCGGGTTGTAAGATCGCCAATTGGTTATTGGTTACAGTAGCTATAGCAGTGTTGGCCGACTGATACACAAGAGGCAATCCGCTTGAACTAATGCCTGTTAATGTTATTAAAGAAGTACCATCACATGCAGAAGTTAATAATTGATTCCAGGTGATCTGCTGACTGGCTTTGCCGATAGTGAGCAGGGCCGGTACAAAGCCGATGCTGTAATTACTATTACTCAGGTTGCCTTGTGTAATGGCATAAGTGCCCACATCTTCGCCTGTGGCACGATCTATATTGCCTGCCAGTACATCATTGCCCACCAGGGATGGCACAATAGAATAGGTGAGGGCGGGGTCAGGAGCGCCATAAGTCTTGCTTTTATCGGCAGCGGTCACCGTGATCGCTTTGGGATCAATCACCAGGTTGGCGCCGGTATAACTTAGTGTGTAATTGTTGCTGAGCGTAAGGCCGTTTTGAATGGCATAAGAACCCACATTCTCTCCGCCTTGTCTGCTAAGGGCGCCGCTGAATGCATCACTGAATGCAAGGGCAGGGGAGAAGGTATAGGTAAACGCCGGGTCGCTCTCTCCGTAGTTCTTGTTCTTGCTTTCTGCAGTAATGGCGATCGCTTTTTTGTTGATGATGAGATCAGCCCCTGTATACGAGACCACATAATTATCACCTGCAGCAAGATCGTTTTGTTGAATAGCATAGTTGCCGGCACCTTCTCCTGCATCCCGGCCCGGGTTGCCGGTGAACACATCACCGGCAACGAGCGCGGGCGCCACTGTAAAAGTCAAGGCTGGGTCTGCATCACCATATACCTTGCTTTTAGCTTCCGCTGTTACTGTTACGGGTTTGGGATTGACAGTAACTGTAAAGTATACGGGTTCTGCCGGATCATAGACAGCATTACCCACCTGGCTGGCGCTAATGGCTGCTGTTCCCTTGTTCCTGATCCTGACCTTTTTCTTATTGTCCGTATCGGTAAAGATCTCTGCAATCTGACTATTGGCCGATGAATAACTCACCGGAAGGCCGGAGTTGATGGTGGCAGGCATCAGTGGGGCATCTCCATATGTAGCCGTGATGTCGGTTACGCTGATGGTTTGCTGTTTCATTTGCCGCTCAAAAGCACCCAGGTCGATCACATCATCATAGATCCTGGTTTTATAGGCCATATCAAAGCTATTTTGTGTACCACTGGTATTTCCAATAGCCGCTTGATAGAGCGTATTGCTGCCTTTATTGATGGCGGGACTGCCTGACCGCAAGGTGAGGTTCCCGTTGACATCATCGGTGTACCAGGGAACCTGATTGGCCTTGTCGGTATATGCGTCATTAACGTAGCCAGGTGTATTACCGGCAACCCCATTGATAATATTGCGGTTCAGCTCAAGGGTGCCCCCATTCAGTATTTGGTTGCCTGTAGTAGGGCCTGAAATAATACTGTTGTGGATCTTCATGGAGCCGCTCTCGTTATAAATAGCTTTGCCTGTTTGTGAGGCGGCTGTATGGTTGTGCATAGTGGTGTTGACAAGGGCGCAGGTGCCTTTGTTGTGAAGTGCGCCACCGGAAATATTACTACTATTGGCGTTAAAGACACAATTGAGCAGCCGGATGGTTTGTGTATTGGAAACAGCGCCGCCAGCGAAGACAGATTGATTATTGTAGAATGCACAGTTGGTTACAAGCAACTCGGTAGAATTGACCAATGCGGTCTTACTGGCATTTCGAAATACAAATCCATCTACCGTTATGAGCCGGGTATCGATCGTGGGGGTGGTGAGCAATAACCTTCCGATATTGTTGCTGATCTTCAGATCAATTATCGTCGGATGATTTTTCCAGTCACGGTTATTGGTGGCGGGATCATAACTACCCAGCAGTATATAACCTCGTTCCGTAATCAGCGGATCTTCCTGGTAAGTTCCTTTGGCCACATGTATTTCCCGCACGGATCCGCAGGTATTGGCGTACAGGAGGGCGTCGTTCAGGGACGGCAATGCTTTGCTCCAATCGCTGCCTTTATCACCGAATGTATTGTAGGTACTTGCTTTATCAACGTATAAGATGCCATTGTTATCGGGCTTCAGTCCATTGGCATTCACGAGTTGGTATTCTGCCGCACCAATGTCGATGGTACAGGGCGAGATGCGCAATTCACCATAGTGATCACCGGGCAGGTCCGATGCCTGCATAACTGCATTATCGCCTTTATTGATGGCAGGGCTTGTGGGCTGAAGATGAAAGTCGCCATTGGCGGCATCTGTGAAGAGCGGATTATCGTTGAGGTTATCGCGGAGGTCAGTACCCGAGGCCGGCCCTGTAGTGCCGGCAGGGAATATACAATTTGCGACTGACGCTTTACCTCCGTAGATATATAGACTCTTATCACTGGCAACTGGTGTAATATTATCCCAGAATGCACAGTTTTGAATGCCGATACCCCAACCTGCAAAAGCATAGATGGCGCCGCCATTACCATGAATATTTGTATTATATACTTCATTGGCAAAGAATGTGCAATTGCGAAGCACCATCCATCTTATGCTCCAGATGGCACCGCCTCCATGCGCTTTATTTTTATCAAAAATGCAATTGAGTATATTGGCCCCTGCTCCTTCAAGACTGAGGGCGCCGCCACTTCCATCCCAGATAAAGCTTGTCCCTGCCTGTCTCACTAAAGAATTCTCCTTAAACCGGCATTTGCTCAGTTGGATGGTACCTCCATAGAAATTGTTGGCAATAGCGCCACCCCGGTTGCCGGCAACATTGCGTTCAAACAGACAATCGGTTACCGTTAACTCCTTCCGGTTCAATATGGCCCCTCCGGAGTAGGTCGTACTATTATCAACGAACTGGCTATTTTTGATGACAAGGATCCCTTCATTGGCAATGGCCCCGCCGTTGCCGGAGGTCTCAATATTGTAATTGCCTGACGCGGAGATCAGGTTCTCCCTGAAATAACAATTATTGATCTTCACATTGCCTTTTGTGACGATAGCGCCACCGTTGACCCCTATGTTACCGCCTTTTAGAAAGCAAATGCCGGAAAGGCTGATGGTAACACCCGCGTCAATGGTCATGATGCGGTGGGCCAGTTCTCCATCCAGTGTGGTGGTGGCCAACGGGCTACCTGCCTGTGTATTGGTGCTTGTATTCCAGGATCCGCTGATATCATAGCTTCGCCGGATGAAATATTCATTGCCCGTGTAGACGCCATTGATACCGATCCGGATCTCCTGAATGGTGGCATTGGCATTTGCTTCAGCCACAGCAGCGGTAAGGGTGGTAAAAGCATTGGCCCAGGAACTGCCATCATTGGCCCCTGTGGCATTTTTGTCTACATAGAGGATCTGGGAAGTAGCCGTAACATGGATCGTTACGATGAGCAGGGCAAGTACAAATTGCTTCATGGGGATGTTTTTGGTTTCAGCATGTTCTCTTCAATGAGCCGGATGCGTTGCCCGTAATACCACCACACAAAAAGCAGGATGGAAAGGACAAAGAGGAAGCACAGCACATAGAACAAGTTGCGTTTCAGATGCGATTTTTTCACAAGGTGTAAACCTACCTGCATGAATGGAGAGGAGCAATAAATAGGGGCGGACAAACGCGGATGGCGGGGGCGGACAAAAGCGGACAAGGCCGTCCGCAGGGGTAATTATTATTTGGTAGCCAGTAAGTTATAGATGTATTCTTCTACAGTGACGTGTTCCGGCAGGTCAAGGCGTTTTTTGAGCCGGCGCTTGCCACGCAGCACACTGTCTTTGCTGATGCCGAGGGTGTTGGCGATCTGGTAGGTATTGAGTTGCAGGTAAATTAAGGTAGCCAGTCTTTCTTCAGCCGGGGTAATTTGCTCTACGCGCATGCGCAGCGTACTGAGAAAATCAGGGTAGGCTTTGGCAAATTCAACTTTGAATTTCTCCCACTCATTGTCCGTAAACAAAGTGTATTGCAGCAGGTGGGCAGGTACTTCTTCTTCCTGTTCCGATTGCTCTTTGGTAATGAGTTGTTGCTGGAGCGATTCAATAAAGTTATTCTTTTCGATGATATGGCTGGTGAAACTGGCAATCTGTTCTCGTGCCCGTTGGGCTTCCTGCTCGGCCAGTTCTTTTTTTCGTTGGGTGGCCTGCAAGGCAAACTGGCTCTTTAAACGGAACCGGTTGTAGAGCAATAAAGCAATCAATGCGGCCACGATAATACCTGCCAGGATCACATTGCGGGTAAAGCGCGTAGCATCGAGTGCTGCCTGCGATTTGAGCAGCGTATTTTGCAGGTCATCGAAAGCGATGCGGGCGTGCATGGCCGATAAGCGGCCTCTGCCCAGCCTGGCGGTCAACGTGTCTTTGTATTCATGGTAATGTTCGTAATAGACGATGGCGCTGTCTTTGTTGCCCGTTTGCCGCATCAGGTCGGCGATGCCTTTACTTGCCTGCATGGCATTGTCGGGCGTATTGGCCTCCAGAGCAGATTTCAAAGCTTTGCGCCAATAGTCCAGGGCATGGGTAAGATCACCTTTCTGTCGGTAAATGGCTGCGAGGGCATTACAGGCAAGTGCCTGGTTGAGCAGGTCATGGACAACAATGCTGCTGTTGAGGTGTTCCTCTATCAGTGGAATGGCTGCTTCATAATTTCCCTGGTGGGCCAATACCTGTCCGCGGTTGCCCAGCGCAATACCGCGCCAGATGGTCAGGAAGTTCTTGTTGGTGATATTGGAGGCAGGCAGGAACTTTTCTATCTGGTTATAATAATAACTAACACTGTCGTACAGGTCCAATTGTTTATAGCAGGCGCCCAGTATATCCAATTGGAATACATACATAAAATCATCCCAATGTTGCAGGTCCTTATTGCGCAGGCTAAGACAGGTCAGGCCATAGTTGATGCTTTGGCGGTAATCCTGGGTGAGGTAGAGTGCTCTGCTGATGTCGAAGAAGCGGTGATGTACATAAGCAAAATGTTCAAAGCCTACCTGGCGTTGTAATTCAATAGCCTTGAGGTTGTAGAGCGGATAGTTTTCTTCACTGGCTGTATTGGCATACAGGCTGTAAATTTCTGCCATCAGCTGATCATCTTCCAGTTCATGTGCCAATTTCATGGCCTTCTGCAGCAGGGGAACATAAGCGGTTCTTGCATAACTATATTCACGGGCACCCAAGGCTGCGTAAATGATGGTGCGTGCTTCCAGTCGTTTGTCCGGATGATCGGCCAGCCAGGCATTCAAGGATGCTATCACCAGGCGGTATTTGGCCGTATCCCTGTCATTCTTTAAAGCGTCATAAAATACCTGGGCGCGGTGGCTTTGTGAAGTATCGGCGATCTTCCATTCCTGAAGAAAGGGTTGGATAAGTGGATCCTGAGCGCTTACGAAAAAGCAAGTTAGCAGGAGGTAGAGTACAAAGGATAACGTCACTTTCATATGGGATGGTGGACAAATGTACTGGAAACTTGCTGTATGTGAAAACGCAGCTTCTTTGATGGACGAGCTTAGCCGTTTTTCATGAAAGCTGCTGATTATGGGTGTACCGATTTGCCCATGTTTTCTTGAATGCCTATCTTGGGGCAAGCAATCAAATTCCTGCCGGAAATCAGTACCCCCCCCTTCTTCCTTTTGTGACCCCTATTATCTGAGTAAAATTGAAGTCTGCATGGCTAAAGCTAAAGGGACCGAGTTTGAGAAAAGGACACTGTCTTATCTGAATGATTTATTTGAAAGTCTGGGCTTTCCGGTATTGAGGGACAGACAACAGTTATCCGGTACCCAAAACGGTTTTGACCTGGTCTTCCATTTTCTGGATGGCGAGGAGCGTGTAAGAAAAATCTATTTTGAATGCAAAGAGTATACGGCTTCCAAACTCGACTGGAAAGAGGTTGCCGGAAAGATCCTGGAGCTGAGTGCTTCCCGTCATCCTGTCGATGCCTTTATAGCGATCTCTCCTTATGAAGATGTCAGTAATATTGGCAGTGAGGTTTACGACCACCTGCCGGGACTTGTAAGATTTCCCATCAGATTATGGACTCCCGAATACAAGACAGAAGAATATTTTTCTTTAGACAATGCCTTTTATGAATATGTATACGGAACAAAGTCAGTCTTTGATGATGCCGGTAAAGAAGCTGTCCGCCAAAAACTGAGGGCTGTCATAAACGATATGCTGGAGGAAAAAGATAACTGGACGACAAAAAATGCAGACAGCATCCTTCCAAAAGAACTCACTCTTAAAATGCCGAAGGTACATCCTGATGATATCATTGGCCGGAAAGAAGATTTAGAAGAACTGCATGGATTGTTATTCAATAACAAACGGGTGGTGGTAGTGAATGGTCTTGGCGGCATTGGAAAAACAACCCTGGCACAAGCCTACCTTAGTAAGTATTACAAGACTTACCGGCATATTGTCTGGATCACCCAACTAAGTGGTGATATAGCTAATGATATTAACAACGCTACATCACTGGCAGAAAATCTGGGTGTTTCCCGGGAGGGCAAGGAAGTAACCCAACTTTGCCATGCAATACTCAATGAGTTAAAAGCCATACCGGGTGGCCTTCACTTGCTGGTACTGGACAATGTTGATGAACAGTTAAGGGACTTGAAAGATTACCTTCCCGGCCAACCAGACTGGCATGTACTGATTACTTCGCGCAAGCAGGTGGAAGGATTCCATCCCAAGGTATTGGATTTCTTATCTCCTGAGCAGTCTATTGCTTTATTCAAAAAATACTGTAGGCTTGTTAAAGACGATGCACTGATAGCTGAATTGGTAAAGACCGTCGATTACCACACACTGACAATTGAGATACTGGCCAAAACAGCTCAACTTCGCAAAACAGGTATTGAAATTCTGAAAAAAGCCATTCAGGACGACCTGATATCCAATGCTGATATAATACACAAAGGTGGAAAAATAGACAGGGTGCGTTCCTACCTGTCTTCCATTTTTATTCTCAGTGATTTGAATAGTGAAGAAGCCTGGTTGATGAAACAGTTCACCTGCCTGCCCACGGAATTCCATACTTATAATCTATTATTGGAACTGACCAATCCCGACGACGAAAAAAAAGCATCAATTCCTGAAACGCTGAACACCCTGGTGCAACAGGGCTGGTTATTATATAATGAGGAAACAGATGCTTACAAAATGCACGTGATCGTGAAAGAGATAGCGGTGAGACAGTTGCTGCCCGCATTGGAAGATATCGAAGGCTTGTTGGATACGATCAACGAGAGCTTAAGTGTAGATGAGACAAAGGACAATCCGGTGGATAAATTTCGCTGGATCCCTTTTGGCCATGCTTTGCTAAGAAATTTTCCGGATGATGATACCCTGGCAATAAGTACGCTGCAAAATAACCTGGCATTGAGGCTTAAAGAGTTGGGTGATTATGCCAGTGCCCGGACCCTATTGGAGGAAGCCGTCAATTCGGCAGAACGCAACTTTGGCCCTGATCATTCTACTACCGCGACAGTTTATGCCAACCTGGGGCTGGTGCTTAAAGACCTGGGTGATTATGCAGGTGCCCGAACTTTACTGGAAAAGGCAGTTCATTCGGATGAACGCAATTTTGGCCTTGATCATCCTACTACCGCGGGGAGTTATTCCAACCTGTCGTTGGCGCTTAGGGGATTGGGTGATTATGCAGGTGCCCGATTCTTATTGGAAAAAGCCATCAATATCGATGAGCATAATTTAGGTTCAGGTCATCCTGCTAATGCGATCTGGTATTCCAACCTGGCCCTGGTGCTTCAGGAACTCGGTGATTTTGCCGGCGCCCAACCTTTATTAGAGAAAGCCATAAGATCGAATGAAGGACACTTCGGGCCTGATCATCCTACCACCGCCGTGTATTATTCCAACCTGGCTCTGGTGTTAAAAGGTATGGGTGATTATGCCGGTGCCCGCTCCTTATTGGAGAAAGCTGTAGGATCGAATGAGCGCAACTTAGGGTCTGACCATCCTTCCACTGCCGTATGTTACTCCAATCTGGCCATGGTGCTTGAAAGCCTGGGCGACTATGCCGGGGCACTGGAATTATTAACAAAAAGCCTTAGCATTCTTAAGAAAACTTTACCGGAAGGGCATCCGAATACCCAAACTGCACAATACAACTACGATTCAATAAAAGCCAAGTTATAAACATGGTTGGTCACACAAGGCAGCCGCACTCCATATAAAGCGGTCTATTTCAATTAGGCTGAGCTCCGGTATCCGCACCCCACTTCCAATACCTTCCCACTCCCCGCATGTCTTACCTGACCAATTTTATTCAGTGCTTTTAGTTCTCCATAAGATAGCTCCAACAGGGATCAACCTTGGATGGAAGCAGGATGAATTTACTAAAGCTTATAAAACAAAAGAAATATAAGTTAAAATTTAACTATTATTGAACGTAGATGCAGCGATCCTTTAAAGGACCGTTGCATCTACGCTGGCTCATCGTTGGGTATACGCTGCATCATCGCTGCATCCTATTCTAATCCGTTGATTATCTATTACGATCCCACTGATCATCCGGGGAGCAGCTGAAAGGGAAAAACAAGGCCAGGATGGGCAAAATGCATGAGTTACTGTTTGCTCCGGCATATCCTGAACCCCTGGTCAGGACCTTTTCCATTGGCGTCGTGACCGGCCCGGAAAGACAAGGCACAACAGAAATCGGCGCCGATCCATCCGCCGCCCCGCCAGCTGCGCCCTTGCCCGGTAGGTTCAGGTTTATCCCAACACCATTCTCTCACATTGCCCGACATATCGTAGAGTCCTAATTCATTGGGTGACTTGCTGCCGACAGGCTTTGTTTTATTATTGTTTTTTACCAACATTGGCCAGGACCAGTTCCCTGTTAAGTATTTGTCGCCGGCATTTTGCCAGTACCAGGCAGTGGCATCTATCTCATCACTTCCGCTATAAGTATAATTCTTGGTCTTCGTACCCCCACCTGCAGCATATTCCCATTCCGCTTCTGTTGGCAAACGGTACCCATTCGCTTGCTCATTGATCGTCACGATCCATTTTATATCATCCCGCTCATTGGTATTATTGGGGTCTTTTGTATCCTTATTGATATTGTAATATGGTGACAGCTGTTCTTTTATACTCCTTTTGTTGCAGTACTCAATACAGTCATACCAGCTTACCGATTCTACGGGCAGGTTATCTCCTGGGAAGACGGAAGGATTACTACCCATGACTGCTATCCATTCTTTTTGGGTTACTTCATACCTGCCAATATAAAGATCCGGTATGGTTATGTTTTTCCCATAGTAGCCAGACTTTGTATTTTTGAAAGTACCGCCTTTTATAAATATAAAGTGGTCAGACGCTGTTTGTGAACAGGCGCTAACCACTATTACAATGGCCGTTAAAACGAACCTTAGAGATCGATCTATCATCTACCAGACTGTTGCATTAATATAACCGCTTCTGTTGCCCCATGCTTCCAGCGCCAGTATCTGGTAATTGTGATTACCAAAGCCCTGGCCGCCGCTATTCCTCCAATTGTTGATGTGATTGGCCATGTTGACAGAGCGGTTCTGTGCGGTAGGTGCTCCGCCCCAGGTGTCTTTGTATTGCCAGAAAGTGGCCGTGCCTATGATGGAAGGAGCGTTGACACGTTGTGATTTATAAAAACTATAGCTGTGTCCGTCGCTACTCATGGAGTTTACATAAGTGCCTCCTGTCATAGATCCTTTCTCTGCCACATAATATTCTATCAGAGGACTTGTTGTCCATCCATAAATGCCTACAAAATTGTAGCTGCCGCTTAGGGCGCCCACATTGTAGCCGATGGTGCGCGCCGATCCGGGATTCCAGCCTTTGCCACCTACCACATCGGTGACATTGTTGTAGCTGATGGCGAAATTACCTGCCGAGCCATGGGTGATGCTCGCTGATCCGCCTTCCCGGTACAGGGACCAGAAGTAGCCGTTATTGGTGCCCGTTGCATTCGTTGTCACATCGTCCTGGACGAACCCACTCTGGCGTTCGCCTTCAGCCGGCGGGGCAGAAATGTCTTTTTTATTACAACTAGTGGAAGTGAATAGGCCTGCAGCGAATAGAAGGATCACTGCCGCGGAACCAGCCCTCCCGGGTGTTTCCGATAGGAGTTTGTTTACTTTCATGATGGCAATAATTGGTTGAAAAGTTAATAAATCGATTGCTGCTATCTGTTATAAAAGTAAAAGGTGGGAATGATGTGAAGAGTAGTCTGCCTAAGAATGAGACGATTGATACAGTTTGGCAGCTTGGTAATTGCCGGAAAAGCAAGGAGGTTATAACAGACGGGAATCCCAAAAATATTCTTCCGTTCTTGCCAGGTGAATGGTTGGTAATGTGATTGTTACTGAAAAGAAAAAAGGGAGTATCGCATTTGATACTCCCCTTCAATTCCTTATTGCTAATAAATACTAGTGTGTTTTCTTCATCTTGCTTTTAAACACTTTTTCAAACTTCTCGAGTTTGGGACGGATCACATAGTAACAATAAGGCGCAGAGCCATTGTTGTTGTAATAATCCTGGTGATAATTTTCTGCTACATAAAAAGCTGAGGCAGGCGTGATCTCCGTTACGATCGGTTTATCCCAGGCGCCGCTTTTGTTCAGTTCTGCTTTATACTTCTCTGCTTTGGCTTTCTGCTCATCATTGTGATAAAAGATCGCGCTGCGATATTGTGTGCCTACGTCATTACCCTGGCGGTTGAGGGTAGTAGGATCATGCGTTTGCCAGAATACTTCCAGCAAGTCATCAAAAGTGATCTTTGCGGGGTCGTATACGATCTCTACACATTCAGCGTGGCCGGTAGTGCCTTCGCACACTTCTTTATAGGTTGGGTTCTTAACCTGTCCACCACTGTAGCCGGATGATACTTTTAAAACACCATCCAACTGCTGGAAAATAGCCTCCGTGCACCAGAAACAACCGGTGCCAAAGGTAGCCGTGTCTGTGCGGAAGGTGGTTTCTTCCGTTGAGGGAGATGTTAAACTGCTTGTCATATATTTTTGAGGATTTTCTCGTACTGCACAGGATAGTAAGGTTACCATCGAAATTAGCGTTGTTGTAAACATCAGTTTCATTCCACGTCGTTTTGTTAGATCAGCCATTTTGATAGTTGGATTTTACTACCCATATAAACGCATTATTGCTCATTTGGGTTTGCAGCCCGGCTGATAGAAGACCGCTTTTACCATTAGGTTAACATTAGAGGCAAGAATACAGGATATAGAATACAGCATTCAGGATACAGAAGCCCGGTTGCAGCATTAGACGCCGAAAAGTGCGGAAACTTGCTAGTAATCAATCTTTTCAACGTCTGGCAGCAATCCGAAACCGGTAATTCGAAACCCGTAATCGTTTCGTACCTTTGCCCCTCATAAAAATAAGAGGATATCTGCGATAATCATTTATGAAATTTTTTCCCGAGTCGGCATTGGTGCAACTGGAATTTGAGAAAGTTAAGTCTTTGTTAGAAGAGTACTGTAATACCTTGTATGCCAAAGAAAAAGCAAAAGAGCTGCGCATCCATACCCGTAAGGAGTATATTGACCTGGAGCTGCAGCAAACCCACGAATACAAGCTGCTGGCGCAGCATGGCCTGAATTTCCCCAACGATCATACCCTGAATATTGCCAGGGAGCTGAAACTCATCGGTATTCCCGGTGCGGTGCTGTCTGAGGAACAACTGATGCAGGTGCGCAAGCTGGCGGAAAGTCTGCAAAGCATTTTCCGTTGGTTTGATTCAGAACGCCGGCTCGCGTATCCGGCCCTGGCCAAAGTGGTGGCAGACACGTATTATGAAAAAGCCATCCTTGAACTTATTGACGATGTACTGGATGAGAGCGGAAATGTAAAGGACAATGCTTCTGAAGAGCTGTCCCGTATACGGTTAAACCTCTATAAACGCCGTAATGAGCTGCGTCGCTTGTTCGACCGGATTGTGCAAAAACTGGTGAAGGCCGGTCATGCTGCCGATATCGAAGAAGCTTTTCTCAATGGCCGTAGGGTAGTAGCCGTTTATGCAGAACAGAAAAGACAGGTGAAGGGTATTCTTCATGGCGAGAGTGATACGCGCAAAACGGCCTTTATTGAGCCGGAGGAAACGATCGAGCTGAACAACGATATATTTTCCCTGGAAAATGAAGAAAGCCGGGAAGTCTATCGCATCCTGCGGGAACTTACAGCCAAACTGGCCATGTATGCGCCCCTGCTCAAATCCTATTATGATATTTTAGGTGAATATGACTTTATCCGCGCTAAAGCCAAACTGGCGTCGGCTGTAAATGGCAACCTGCCCATCCTGAGTGATAAGGCGCATGTGCACCTGGTACAGGCTTACCATCCTTTGTTGTACCTGTACAACAAGCGTTCGCAGAAACCGACGATGCCGGTGGAAGTGACCCTCGATGAAAAGAACCGCATATTGGTTATCTCCGGTCCCAATGCCGGGGGTAAAACGGTTACGCTTAAAACCGTAGGATTGCTGCAACTGATGATCCAGAGCGGCTTGCTGGTGCCTGTACATCCTACTTCACAGTTTGGTATCTTCAAGCAGATCATGATCCATATTGGCGATACGCAAAGCCTGGAGTTTGAGCTGAGTACCTATAGCTCACACCTCAAGAACATGAAGCATTTCATGGAAGTAGCCAATGGAAAAACGCTTTTCTTCATCGATGAGCTGGGTAGTGGTAGTGATCCCAACCTGGGAGGCGCCTTTGCGGAAGTGATCCTGGAAGAAATGGTGCGCAAGCATTCCATGGGTATCGTTACCACGCACTACCTCAACCTGAAGGTAATGGCCAATAAAACACCGGGCATCGTCAATGGGGCAATGGCCTTTGATGAAAAGAACCTGATGCCCATGTATAAACTGATCATTGGCAAACCCGGAAGCTCTTATACTTTTTCCATTGCAGAGCGTATTGGCCTGGCGCCTTCGCTGATCAACCGCGCCCGCCAACTGGTAGAGGAAGATCATTTCCGGCTGGATAAGCTGCTCAACCGTACAGAGCAGGACCTGCAGGAGATTGAAAAGAAGGAAAAGGAACTACATAAGCTGCTGAAGGAAAATGAGCGGATGAAGAAGGATATGGAAGCGCTCATCGACAAAGAAAGACATTACCAGCAGGTAGAATTGCTGAAGCACCAGAATAAGGTAACGGAAGAGCGTATTGCCTACCTGAAGGATATGGAACGCAAACTGAAGCAGATCGTACTGGACTGGCGCAAAGCCGGCAGCCAGGAAGATAAGCGCGACCTTATGAAGCAGCTGCATGCTTTGTTGTTTGGCCAGAACCAAAAACAGGTGACGGAAAAAGTACAGAAAAAGATAGGTTCAAAATACAAGGAAGTGGGTGGAGATATTGTGATTGGCAATAAAGTGCTGATGAAGAAGAACCACCAGGTAGGAGAGGTAAAAGAAATACGTGGTCGCAAAGCGGTGGTGCAACTGGGACTGATGCCCATTACGGTAGATATCGATGACCTTACCGTAGTAACGGAAAAAGTACCCGAACCGCCTCAATAAACCGGCATGAAAAATATACTCTGCTTTGTATTGCTATGCTGTAGCCTACCTTCTATTGGCCAAACCTTCCTTATTAAAGAAGGCAAGCTCAGTGAAACAACTGCCGATTCCACCCTGGATTATGGAAGCCCCTTGCCTCATTTCTATAGTGTAGACGGAAAATACCCTACTGGCTCCGCTGCGGTATTGAAAGATGTAAAAGCATTCCTGGCAAAACAAAAGATTGATCCTTCCGGCAGCGGTTATATCACCTACCGGTTCATCATTGATACTACTGGCCATATAGGCAACAAGGTAAAGGTGATGCAAACAGATGAGGAGTATAAAGCCCGATCATTTGAAAAGCCCCTGATCGAAGCCCTGGGCGCTTTTATTCAAACCCTGGACAAATGGAAAATAGCCCGGTACCGCACGGGTGAAGCACTGGAATACATAGCCTTCATAACTTTCAAAATGAAAAATGGGAAAGTTATTAATATCATTCCTTAGCTGTCTTTGTTTCCTGGGCCAGGGGTGTGCTCAGTCAACCGCACAACGGCCATTAGACTGCTCCAGTCTGCGTGTGCAGGACAGCCTCATTAAGAAATACATTGATGAAGGAGCCGACAGGCTGCCCAATATGTACAATGATACTGCCTGGCAAACCTATTGCGATAGTGTAATTGCCTTGTGCCCCGGCATTGCAGAAGCTTACCAGCGAAAGGCTGTACCCTATATTAAGAATGGGGAGTATGAAAAGGCGATGGCGATGTATGATATCACAGTTCAATTAGCGCCTCAAAGATATACCGGTCATCGGGGCTTTATCAAATGTTTGTTCACGAAGGACTATGAAGGCGCTATCAGGGATCTTCAGAAAGCACAACAGCTGGTGCCCAATGGGTTTGATATGGATCATTCCTTTAAATTTTATGAAGGTCTGTGCAACCTGGAGTTGGGTAATTATACTGCGGCAGAACAAAATTTTAAACAGGATATACAAATACAAAAAAGTGGAGACCCCAAGAGTCCTGCCCATTTTAATTCCCTGTTGTATATGGGCATCCTGTATTATGAAATGGGCAAAAACGCGCTGGCAAAAGAAAACCTCCTGAACTGCCTGAAACTCTATAAGCAATTACCGGATGCCCATTACTACCTGGCCCTGGTGTTCGGTCGGGAAGGCAATACCGCCATGAAGAAGCAATACCTCGAATCAGCCAAACAATCATACCGCGCCGGGTATCGCATGAATGAGGATCAACTGTATTATGTCAACTATCCCCACCAGGTGAAGCTGTATGAAATAGAACAGGCTTTAAGTGCTCCATAGCAGCTCACCGAAAAGTAAAAGGTTCCATGAGTTCTACCCTCGTGCCATCCGGATCGTAGAGGTTGAGCTGCCAGCGATTGTTGCGACCAATGCGGGGTGGGGCAACAGGATATTTCAATTGTTCTGATCTTACACGCAAATGGTCTACTGCCATCTGCATATCAGGCACCAACAGGGCAATATGGTGCAGGCTTCCTAATTGCTGCTTATTGGGTGGCGCATTGATCAGCATGTATTCCAGGTAGTCGGTGCTTTCGGGCAGCCGCATGTTGATCCAGTTGGTCACGCTGTCATTCGCGCCACCGCGCCATATTTCTGAAAAACCAAGGATGTCTTTATAAAATGCATCGGCAACTTTGTCGTTGCTGATGGTTAACCCGGCATGCAGGATGCGATGGGAGATGGCATCGGGAGATACGGGCTTTATAAAGGGCTGTAGGGAAGGCGGTGGCAGAAATTGTACAAAGGTGATGGTATGGTGATCCGGGTCGGATATGGAAAAGGAGAGGGTTCCCTTTGCTTTTTTATGGAGGCTATCAGGAACAGCAATACCTTTCTGTTTTAAGTATTGCCGCATGGCCTCTGCATCGGTTGTTTGGAAAGAGAGGGACAATAATCTTTCTGCCTGTCCTTCGGGTAAGCCGCCTTTTACCTGGATGGTTTGCCGGTGACTCACCTTTACTTCGAAAGCGGTGGCAGATGGCGCCAGGGGTTTGATCGCATAATTCAGGAGCTGCTTGTAAAATGCCAGTGCTTTTTGTACATCGCTTACCTGTACTTCTACAGCAGCAATGCCAATGATATCAGGGCGTTTGATGATTTGTGCCTGGCTGACGGGAGCTATGGCCGCAAGCAGTAGCAGGATCAATAAGCTGTAGAAGCCGGGACGTACTAGTTTACCATGCATGCGGTAAGTTACATATCCCGGAGATTATTAACAACAGGATTATAGGAGCTGTAGCTGGATGGCGGTCTTCATCATCTTGATCCAGGGTAAGGTAATAACTTATCCTATGGTATTGGGCAGGCTTTGAATGGTGCAGACCTTTAGCTGCAAAAACTGTTATGCGATTAGTTTCTCTCTCTGTTGTACTTGGTATCTCTGCATTGTATACGCTGTTTTCCGGATCTGGTAAGGAAGCGCAAAATCAGAAGATCATTCAACGTTATTATGGCGAGGTATGGAACCAGGGTAAACTGGATGTGCTGGATGAGTTGCTGGATAAGGGATACATCAACCACACACCCAGTGTACCTAACCCACCGGCGGGGCCGGGTGGATTGAAACCCATTGTGGCAGCCATCAGAAGAGCTTTTCCTGATCTTCATTATGAGATCAAAGACATTGTGGTGAACGATAGTATGGCGGTGGCCCGGGTAGTGATGACGGGCACGCAGTTGGATAGCTTGTTCAACCTGCCTCCCACGGCCAGGAAGATTACCGTTAACCAGATGAATATCGAAAAAGTGCGTAACGGAAAGATCGTGGAGCACTGGCGGGTAACGGATGAACTGACGCTTATGAAACAATTGGGCTTTGTGCCATGAGTGTACGGTGTTCATATAATCCCATTCTTGCTATAAATGGCATAAGAGTAAAACAAAAAGCCCCGCGTTAGCAGGGCCTTATATGCTCCAGGGGGTAATTGGAGCCTGAATTACTTATCGTGCTGAGTGCAGGTAATCTTTTAATTGCGTAATGGTTTCTTCGTGAGAAAGGATGGTTTCCTTTACCACATCATTGATGGAGATAATACCGATCACCTGGTCACCGTCAAACACGGGCAGGTAACGGATGTTCTTGTCGGACATGAGCTGCATGCAATAATCAATGGAATCGGCCGTGGTAACACGGGGAAAATCATTGGACATAATTTCAGAAACAGGCGTATCAGTAGAGGATCTTCCTTTCAGGATGATCTTACGGGAGTAATCACGCTCAGTCATGATACCCAGGTAACGGCCATTCTCCATCACCATCACGGAACCGATATTCTGATCGGCCATGATTCTCAAGGCATCCAGTACGGAATCGCCGGGTTGCACAGTGGTTATGTTACTGCCTTTGCGAAGTAATACGTCAGCTACTTTTTTGTTCATACAGCTTATTTGTTTTGGTGATGCAATCGGTGTCTTGTAATATACAACTTTTCGATGATACCGGCCTCGAAATATCCCCGTTTTTGGGGAGGCATTCTGCCCAATTCTGTGCGTTCTGGCTGAATCAGCAACTTACTTGCTGCTGCATGCGTAGTAGGATGGATTAAAACAACACAGCCATGCACGCAAAATCATTATTCCTTGTCTTCATCACTTTATCTACACTTGCCTGTCGCAAAGGCGATTGTCCCGATACACCCCCGCCATCCAAACCAGGTCCTGATATTCCGGCAGTAAAACTGAGGGACATGAGCATCAACCGTCTCCCTGCTCCTTATTATCATTTTACCTATAATGATTCCGGATATATTACGCAGATGAGTCATGCTTCCGGAGTGATCTTTTACGACTTTACCTATGCCGGCAAAAGGATACTGAAGATAGAAGCCAATAAAGATATTAACGCCGATATCAATAAGGACCGGCTTGAATATGAATACCTTAATGAGCTACCGGTTACTGTTAAGGTGATCAGTAAACCCGGTGTCCTGTACAGAAAATGCCTGCTTGACTTTTCACCGGCCAACCAATTGCAGCAGCTCTCCTGGCAGATAGACCTGGGGACAGGATTTGTACCTGAGCAAGCGCTCAGCTTCAGTTATTATGCCGACGGCAACCTTAAACAGATTGATTACCACCAGTTCGCAGTAGGACCTTTCCTGGAGAGTAGATATGCGGATGCATTTGAAAACTATGATACTAAAACCAATGTAGACGATTTTTCATTGCTGCATACACCTCTTCATCATCCGATCCTGTTGCCTTCCATCAAGTTGCAATTGAACAATCCCGGACGGGTATTTCGTACGGGTGCACTGACGGCAACCTACGATGCCCGATATAATTATACCTATGATGCAGCCGGCAGGCCATTGACGAGATCGGGCCCTGTTACCTTCAAAGAGCTCAATGGCACTACTGGTGAATTTATATCACAGACGACCTATTCCTATTTCTAACGGCAAATGAAAAAGGCCACCTCCTGATGGAGATGGCCTGGTAGGTACGGTGAACCGACTGAAAAAGTCCCGGAGATAAGCCTGTTTGAAACTGTCAGGCTGAGTTTATCGAAGCCTTCTTTTAGAGTTTAACTGTTTTCCTTCAAAAGCACTTCGACAGGCTCAGTGCGACATTTATTATTGAATTGAATCCAGGAGTGCATCTACTTCAGCTTGGGTAGCTTTGTGTATCGGCGCATCAATGTGCTGGTTGGCGCTGATGGTAATACTTTGAGTACCAAACTGTATGAAACCGTCGCTATCTTTTCCGATCAATACCAGCTGAGCCTGTGAACCAATAGGCAGTGAATTCTGGTAAGATTCAAACTTCTGAATGCTGTAGTTGAAAGGGAAGGTGATCACGGTGCTGATGTTCTTGAATACGAGGATCACCTGCAGGTCTGTTACCTGATTATTGTCCTGGAAAGCGGGCAACACAGTTACAGTTGTTTTGGGGTTAGGATCGCTGTAAAAACGGTCACAGTTTACCCAGGTAAAGCCGGGCAGGGTGAAGCTGTAGCTGTTAGGTCCGTTGCCAAATGGGTAATAAGGAGCGGGTACCCACGTGGTTGGATTTTGTGGTTGCTGGCCGCCGCCATTGGCACCACCTTGTCCCTGATCACGTTTTTGTTGTACAAATAAACCCATGTCTTTATTGTTCATCACCTTGGGAACTTCTACCTTGATACCGGTATCACCAAGCGCAGGGTTCACTTGCAGGTCTTTGCCATCCTTCAGGGCTTTGATCAGCATTTCACCACCTGATTCCAATAACTGACCATTGGATTCGGTCATCACTCCTGAGAGCAATACATCTTTTTTGCTTAGTACTTCTTTCAGGGTAACGGTTACAGTACCGCTTACTATGTTGCCGTTGCCATCTACAAAGGCATTGGCGGGAAATTTAACCTTGGTACCTTTTTCACCAGTGATAGAGAAGCCGCTGGCTGCATTGCCGGTAAAGCTTTGTGTGGGTACCTTGTTGGCATCCCAAAATGCTTCGGCCCTGGCGTACTGGGGGGCATCGTTATTTTTCTTACAAGATACCAGTGTTGCGATTGAAGCAGCTATAACAGTGGCTGCGAATAATGAAGTTTTCATAATAATCATTTTTTTGGTAGTGCCTACTCTTTGGAGGGCTTTTCGGCTTCCGCCCCTTGCGTGTTCACAGGTATATCAGCAGGCCGGTATTTTTGTTACCCCCTTGCCATGAATTATTTTTGGCTATTTTTACCGGCAGGGGATCAGGAGGCGCTTGTGCCGTGGATATCACTCACTTATAAACCTTTTGTTATTACAACCGTAATTCATACCGATCAGCGATACGTACAGGCTTTGCTGGAAAATGACACCCTCGCCGTGCGCGAGATCTACAGCAGGTACGCCGGGAAAGTGCGTGCCTATATATTGGCCAACAGTGGCAGTGAGGACGATGCCGCCGATATTTTCCAGGAATCTTTGATAGATATCTACAACCAGGCTAAAAACAAGGGTTTACAGCTTACCTGCCCTTTTGAACCCTTCCTTATTATAGTATGTAAGAGAAAGTGGCTCAATGAGCTGAAAAAAAGAGGGCGGCAACCGGTAACAAAAGAGGTGGACGATTTATCTATAGGGGAGGATGTCTTTGCGATGGCAGAGCAGTTGAAGCAAAACAATGAGAAAATGCAGCTTTTCCTGCAATGCTTTGAGAAAATGGGTGCTACCTGTAAAGAGATCATTAAGCGATGTATGGGAGGGGAAGACCAGGAGAAGATCGCTGAGCAGCTTAAGGTCACTTATGGGTATCTCCGCAAAAAGAAAAGCGAATGCATGGCATCCCTCACCCAAATGATTCGTCAGAATCATATTTTATAGAAAATAGTAAGAAGCTACCGTTATGAAATATACATTGGAAGATATTGCCCGATATGTGGATGGCCTGATGGACGCTGAAGAGCAGCAGGCTTTTGAAGCAGCGCTGGAGAATGATCCTCTGCTGCAGGAGCAACTGGCCTTTCACCGCGAGGTAGAGGCAGGACTGCAAGAGGCATTTGGTAAAGATGAACAGCGGGAACAATTACAAGGCACTTTGCTGCAATTGCGCCAGGAATATTTTGGTGACAAAGCAGGGGAAGCCTTGCAACCGCAAGAAGCTCCGGCAACAGCGGTGTCGCCTGTTTCCACACCGGGTAAAGTGGTATCCTTGAAAAAATATGTGGGCGTTGCTATAGCTGCGGCTGCTGTGCTGGTGATAGGTGTATTTGTATGGAATCCTTTTGCGGGCAACCTGTATGAAAAATATGCAGCCACGCAGATGGTGGCGCAGGTAGAGCGGGGCAGTCACCTCGATACGGTATTGCTGGAAGCTACTACAGCCTTCAATAATAAAGAGTTTAATGTAGCAGCTGTAGACCTGGCTGAGGTGATACAAAACCAGCCCGACAATAGTTATGCGTTGTTTTATTTTGGCGTATCCCTGTTGCAGACGGATCAACTGCCGATGGCCAGGGCTGTATTTGAAAAACTGTTCAAAGGTGAGTCTGCTTTTAAATATGAAGCTGCTTTTTATGAAGCCCTCAGTTTCCTGAAAGAGAAAGACAAGGACACTGCCAAAGACTGGCTGGAAAAGATACCTGCCGATGCGCCCAATTACAAGAAGGCGCAGGAGCTGATGAAGAAGCTGTAAGCTGTTTATGGGGCTTAAGGGGGCTTGTAAATATTAACGGATCTTGCCCTTTCCTTTTCTACTTCTATATCTGTTCCAATAATATGCTAGAACAATACATCCTGCCAGTATCAGGAGTCCAATCTCATCTGTCATATTTCAATGGGGTTTAGGGTTGGTGTAAATATATCATAATTTACAAAAAGTAGTAGCGGTTGTTGTACTGAAATAAAAAAAGGCCACTGCAGTGGCCCTATTAAGTATTACGCATACACCACTTTGTTGGGCGGCGTCTTCAGGTTCTTGTAAAGGAAATAGCCGCAAGCCAGAACGGCTGCACCAGCCACCAGCAATACGCCTTGTGTACCCAGTTGTTCGGCTACCCAGGCCATCATGCGTTTCATGCCTGCCCGGCGACCGGTGAAGTCAATAGTGCCGCCTTCTTCGATTGTCTTGGCTTCATCATATAATACATAGGTAAACAGCGCAATAAGCCCCAGTCCAAGCAGCTGCCCCTGGATGGCCTTGAGGGGTGTTAATTGCTGTGTCTCTATTTTAAAATGTCTTTTGCCGGCCAGCCAGGTCGCTACTTCCTCCAGGTCGGCCTTATTCCTAAACTTCAACATGATCTTCTTCTCATGAATGATGGTCAACTCTACGGGGTCTTTCTCTGCATGTTGCAGCCCTGTGATATACTGCACATCGATCTCTTTTTTTGATTTCAGCAAACGTCCCAGTCCTTCATCGTTATAGCCTTTCGTAAACTCATCGGGGTTGTCATAAGATCTGTTGATAACAAAAAGTTTCTCATCTGTCAAAAGAAGTGATTGCCAGCTCTTGTCATTGTTGAGGGGAAATACCTGGTTCATGGAGGTTACTTTGGGGTTAAAAAGTGGTCTAAATATAATAGACATTTCGAAATTACCCAAGTTACTATTTGAGGCCTATGACGGCCTCTGATGATAACCGTTTGTGCCCACAAGCTGCACAAAAGGATGCCTGCCTGGTTCTGTAAGGCTTGCCACATTGCTCACAAGGTGGTCCATAAAGTTCTATGCGGTGATGCAGAATAGCGTTTGGATTGATTTCTTCCCAACCTGATAATTTTTTATAATAATCGAGGAGTGGCTTAAACCGGCTTGCCATTGTTGCATGTGTGTTTTTGTCATGCATAGCGGCTTGACTTAGTTCGCGTGCTTTTTGGTATTCGTCCTCATCAAGCATGGGAACTTTCATTTTGCATCGCCAGCACCAAAGCATTTTCATGATTAAAGATTGGAGGGCAAATATAGTAGTAAAGTAGCTGGTACACGACCGGTTACAACCACTTACTCTGTCCCTAAGTTCTTCGCCGGATTGGCTATCCCCGCTTTGATAGCCTGGAAACTGATGGTGAGTATGGCCACCAAGTCCGATAAGCTCAGACAGGCAATCAAAATGGGCCAGTACATTAAAAAAGTGGAGGAACTGGAGAAAGATAAAAAGGCAAGAGAAAAGAAAGATTGACTGGCATTATATTGATCCATCCCGGAGTATGGTGCGCCTGGACCGATTCCGGGATGATTTTTTATACCACCAACTGGTGAAAGGCATCGCCCAGGTATTCAACAATGTCTGAAGCGATCAATGATTCCTGTGAAGTGTAAGCTGTGGCCAGGTCGCCAGCCAGCCCATGCAGGAATACGCCGGCAATAGCAGTTTCTGAAGGGGCGTATCCTTGCGCAGCCAGGCCTGTAATGATGCCTGTTAGTACATCTCCGCTGCCACCGGTGGCCATACCGGGATTACCGGTACTGTTGAAATAAGCATGTCCTTCTGGTGTTGCTACGAGGGTATAACGTCCTTTAAGTACTATGATGATGTTGAATTGAGCCGCTTTTTTCAAAGCCAGTTGTATGCGTTCAAAATCATTGGCCGACTTTCCAAACAGGCGCTCAAACTCTTTGGGATGAGGGGTGATGATGGTATTGCGTGGCAGTTGTTCCAGCAGCTGCTGGTGTTGGGCCAGCGTGTTCAACGCATCCGCATCCAGTATCAGTGCTTTGGTGGTTTGTTGAAAAATGCTTTCCAGCAATGTTTTGTGCATGTCGTGTTGTCCCCATCCGGGACCGGCGCCAATGGCATCATATTTTTCCAGGTCTACCGCCAGTTCAATGTATTCCTTTCCGGCAGTATAGGTCATGGCTTCGGGCACAGCTATTTGCATTATGGTATAACCCACGGCCGGTATATGGGTAGTCAGTTTGCCAACGCCACTGCGCAGGCAGGCTTTGGCGGAAAGGGTAGCAGCGCCCATCATACCCTGGCTGCCTGCTATGATGGCTGCATGGCCATAAGTGCCTTTATGGGAAAATTTCTTACGCGGTTTGATGATGGATTGTACCAGGGCCTGGTTGATCCACCGGGCGGTAGCAGGATGCTCCAGCGTGTAGCCGGGATGCAAACCGATGTCAAGAATATGGAGATGACCTATAAAAGCTTCGTTCTCAGCTACGAGAAAGGCCAGCTTGTAACATTGGAAGCTGAGGGTGTGGTGTGCCTTGATCACTGTATTGCCTGCCGAACTGCTGTCAACCATCAATCCGGAAGGGATATCAATGGCAATAACCTCCAGTCCGCTTTGGTTGATATGGTTTACTACCTTGGCTGTAAGGCCTTCGAGGGGCCTGTTGAGCCCGGAACCCAGCAAGGCATCTATAATGATATCGCCTGCTGTGAGTGCCGGTATATTTTCTTCTGAAGGAATGAACTTGATAACGGCTTTGCTCTCATGAAGACGGGCAAGGTTGGTTTGGAAATCATCCGTGCCCTTATGGCCAAATTCAAGGATGTATACGGTAACAGGATGATCGGTTTCTGCCAGCAGCCGGGCGATGGCCAGTCCATCGCCGCCATTGTTGCCCTTACCACAAAAGATGACAAAGCCGGATTCCGCCTGTTGCCGGTATTGCTGCAGCCATTCAGCGCAGGCCAGGGAAGCGCGTTCCATCAGGTCGATGGACGCTATAGGTTCATGCAGGATGGTATATTCATCCCAGGCGCGTATATCAGTGGCGGAATAGATGTACATGGATAATAAATGATTAGGCTAATATACGAAGTATAGATTCCTGATCACTATTGCCCAATCGCAACACGCTATTTCTTCCCTGCCTTACCGGCATAGGAGGTAGTGGTGCTTCTCTTTTTGGTGGTTTTTACTTTGGCCTTGGCTACCAGGTGTTTTTTGGAAGATGATTTCCGTACGGTGGCATTGGAACGCTTACGAACTACAGGAGTAGCACGGGCTACGCGGCCATCCTCGTCATCACGGTCGGTATGCTGCATATAATCGCCAAAATAATCAGCCATTTCTTTGGCGGAGTAAATATTGCGGGAGTCATTGTTACAAAGAGCTACAATGGTTACATCTTCATCTATCAGGCGCACAAAAATGGTACGGTTGCCATGCCACCAGCCGGTATGATAAATGAGCTTTTTGCCATTTTTCAATACATACATACGCCAGCCCAGCCCATAATTGTGGGTGCCGGCCTTTTCATTGCTGTAAGGGGTATAGGCGGCTTCCAGGGTGCTTTGCTTGAACATATGTCCATTGTGCAGGGCCTGATCCCATTTTACGAGGTCGCGTGGAGTGCTGTAGATATTCTTATCACCATATACCATATCGAGAAAATCGAAGGCATATTGGCGGCCATTGTAATAATAGGAGGGAAGGCTGCGGGCTGAATCGGCCCGGGTGAACACATAGGTGTCGCGCATACCCAGGGAATCAAAAAAGGTATTCTTCAGGAAGTCGCCATAAAACTGGCCACTTACTTTTTCAATGATCAGGGCCAGCAGGGCATAGTTGGTATTGGAATAGCTGAAACCACGGTCGGGCCGGCCGATGGCGATCTTTTTGCGATTGGCGATCAGGAAATCCAGTACATCCTGGTTGTTCATGATCTTGCGCCTGTTCCAGCCCAGGTTGCCCATATAGTGGTCGTACTTGGGGATACCGCTGCGGTGATTCAGCAACATTTTAACGGTTACGCCCTCACAGGGAAAGCCAGTGAGGTAATTGCTTACGGGATCGTCGATATTGAGCTTACCTTCATCCCACAGCTTCAGTACGGCCATGGCTGTGAAGGTTTTAGATACGGAAGCCAGGTGAAAGGGGGTATTGGCGGTAATGGAATCTCCATAGCCCCGGGGGTTGGCAAAACCAGCATAATGCTCATACAACACCTGCCCTTTACGGGCTACCAGCACGCTGCCGTTGAGGTGATCGCCAAAAGTGGTATCTATAAATCCCCTCACCAGGGAAATGTAATAACTAGATGAATCTGAAGCGTTTGTAGTAGAATTGGCAGCAGACAGGGTCGCCTGTCCGTTGGACTGGGGCAATAGCGCTGGCTGTTTGTCATTCAGTTGAGCACAGCCTATCACAAAAAGGCTAAGAGGGATGAACCTTAACATGGTTTTCAAAAGGACTGTTTTATACTGGGTTAGTGATCGTCAAAAATACCAAATAATCGTTGATTAAAAGGGATTTAAAGCTGATTTCACAGATTTTTAGTTATTCTAACCTGTTGATAAATACCTGATTCCATATAGAGCTACACAATTCTTCCCATCTGTGGAATCTGAAATCCTGTCAATTCCTTAATCCGCGATTCGTTTTTCCGTTTCAATTTTATGCGACATCTTTGCACCCCGGATCGCAGATTATAGGATTCGGAACAGATTTCACGGATTGGTAGATATTATTCAATATTTCTTTAAGAACGATAGATATTATTCAGTTTGCCAGTCCTGCCGAACTTCCTATTCACGTAATCTGTAATTATCCATGCGATCTGTATAATCTATAAAAACCGCGTTTGGTCAGCGCAATCCGTATAAATCAGTGAAATCTGCGATTAGATTACTTAACGCAAAAGATGAGCCATCATTATGAGCGAGAAAAAAAATACAAGTTATCCGAAAGAGAAAGTAAACATCCTTTTCCTGGAGAATATCAGTGATGCAGCTGTAAAAAACTTTAAGGATGCAGGTTATGTATCGGTCAGGAAGCTGGGCGGAGCCCTTACAGAAGACGACCTGGTACGGGAAGTGAAGGACGTACACCTGCTGGGTATACGATCCAAAACACAGATCACGCCCCGTGTGCTGGAAGCTGCTAAAAAGCTGCAGGCCATTGGCTGTTTCTGTATTGGTGTAAACCAGGTAGACCTGAAAAGTGCCACAGAACATGGTGTGGTAGTATTCAATGCGCCTTATTCCAATACGCGTTCGGTAGCGGAACTGGTGATTGGATTATCTATTATGCTCATTCGCCGGATACCGGATAAGAACATTGCCGCACACAAAGGTATTTGGATGAAAGAAGCCAAGGGTAGCTATGAACTGCGCGGTAAAACACTGGGCATCATTGGTTATGGCAATATCGGCTCACAGGTGAGCGTTTTGGCCGAGGGCATGGGTATGAAAGTGATCTTTTATGATGCGGTGACCAAACTGCCGCTGGGCAATGCAGTAGGCAAAAAGACATTGAAAGATGTAGTAAGCCAGGCAGACATCATCACGCTGCATGTACCGGACAACAATGCCACTAAGAACCTGATCAATAAAAACGCCTTAAAGAACTTCAAAAAGGGCTCCATCTTAATCAATTATGCACGTGGAGAAGTGGTTGACCTGGAAGGGCTGCGCAAATGCATCCTGGACGGGCAGATAGCCGGCGCCGCTATTGATGTATTCCCCTGGGAGCCTGAAAAGAACGGAGACCGTTTTGAAACACCGCTACAGGAGTTGCCCAATGTGATATTGACACCGCATATCGGTGGTTCTACAGAAGAAGCGCAAATGAATATCGGGGAAGATGTGAGCAATAAATTGTTCCAATTCCTGGAAATGGGTCTTACCAATGGATCTCATACAGTGCCTGCCATCAACCTGCCACCGCAGGAAGGTACGCACCGGATATTGCATATTCACCGTAATGTGCCGGGTGTATTGTCGGAGATCAACACACAATTGTCTAAACACAATATCAATATCCTGGCGCAATACCTCAAAACCAACGATGAGATCGGTTATGTCGTATTGGATATAGACAGGAAGATTTCGGATACTGCTTTCCAATTGTTAAAGCAGGTAAAAGAAACCATTAAGGTGAGGTTGTTGTATTAAGAAAAGCTACGAGCTTTGAGCTGCGAGCGGTTTGCTGGGCTGCGGCTGTTGAATTGTTACATTATGAATGATCATATAAAGAGTTTACAGGAAGCGTTATTGGTATCGCCAGACAATGTGCCGTTGCGGTTACACCTGGCGGAAGTGTTGTTGCGGGAGAAAATGTATGGAGAATCGGCGGAACAATACAGCGAGGTGTTGCAGCGCAGTTATGGCAATGGAAAAGCCAAACTGGGATTGGCAGAAGCCTGGTTTTACCAACAGAAATATTCTGCAGCGATCATCATTTATGAAGAACTGTATCCCGATCTGCCTTCAGATGCTATGGTGTTTTTTGTGAAATGCCTGATCAAGGAACATTCTTTACAGCAGGCGGTGGAAGTATACCAGAAGGTGGTGGCGCTAAACCCTGATTTCCGGGACGAAGAGATCGACGCGAAACTGCGCATGAGCAGTGGAGGTATGCAGGGAGCTGAAGGGGATGATTTTGACGATGACCTGGACCTGGAACGCAATGCCGCGAGTTATTTCTTAGAGAAACCAACCATCAACTTCTCGCATGTAGGTGGTATGGCGCGCATCAAGGATGAGATTTCCATGAAGATCATACAGCCGCTGAAGAATCCCGACCTGTACAAGGCTTTTGGGAAAAAAGTGGGCGGCGGTATCTTATTATATGGCCCTCCGGGCTGTGGCAAAACTTATATTGCCAAGGCCACCGCAGGAGAGATCCATGCCAAGTTTATCAATATCGGGTTGCATGATATCCTCGATATGTGGATTGGTAACAGTGAGAAGAACCTGCATGGTATTTTTGAGCTGGCGCGTAAGAATGCGCCCTGTGTATTGTTCTTCGATGAGGTGGATGCGATGGGCGCCAGCCGCAGTGATCTGCGTCAAAGTGCTATGCGCCATGTGATCAACCAGTTCCTGGCTGAGATGGATGGCGTGCAATCGGACAATGAAGGGGTGTTGATCCTGGCGGCTACGAATGCCCCCTGGAGTGTGGATGCAGCCTTCCGCAGGCCGGGCCGGTTTGACCGGGTGATCTTTGTAGAGCCGCCTGATGAGGCAGCAAGGGAAGAGATCATACAAGCGATGCTAAAAGACAAACCTGTAAAGGATATTGATACACGTAAGGTGGCTAAGGAAACGCCCGACTATTCAGGCGCGGATATCAAAGCCATGATCGATATTGCGGTAGAAGATAAGCTCCGCGACTCGATGGCCAGCGGCAACCTGCAGCCATTGGGTACCAAAGACCTGCTGAAAGCTGCTAAGCTGCACCGTCCTACTACACTGGAATGGTTTTCTTCGGCACGCAATTATGCACTGTATGCCAACGAGAGTGGATTATATGATGATATCCTGAAATTCCTTAAGATCAAAAAGTAATCATGACGGATGTAGCGCCCTTGCTGGAGCGGGCTAATTTATTACTGGCGCAGGGGCGACCCAAAGATGCAGAGCGGCAGCTGGCTGATGCTTTGCGGATTGAGCCAGAGAATGATTATGCCCTGGCGTTGCTTACCCGGTGCAAATTTGATCAGAAACAATTCAGGGAAGGTCTGCAGGTAATACAGAGCGCCATCCAATTGATGCCGCACGAAGGGTATTATTTTTACCTGATGGCTTTTGGCTATTACCAACTTGACAACAATACGCTGGCGCTCCGGCATCTGCAAAAGGCTGTAGAGCTGAGCCCCTGGAGTGCTGAATTCTTTGGACTATGGGGATTGGTACTGCTGGAAGAAAAGAGTTTTGAACAGGCGCTGGAAAAGGCCAATGAAGGGCTGGCAGTAGATCCCGAAAATATTACCTGTCTCAATGTACGATCTACCGCACTCAACAAACTGAAGCGGGTAGATGATGCCATTGAAACGATGCAGGATGCGCTGGAAAAAGACCCCGAGAATGCTTATACGCATACAACAGTAGGGTGGAATCTGCTGGAAAAAGGCAGGCACAAAGATGCTGCCAGGCATTTCCGGGAAGCATTGCGTATTCATCCCAACCTGGAAAGCGCCCGCGAAGGATTGAAGCAGGCGCTGAAGTCGAAGATCCCTCCGTATAGATGGTTGTTGCAATATAGTTTCTGGATCAACAATAAAGGTAAGAAAGCCCGCTGGATCATTCCGCTGGGCATTTACATTGGCATCCAGGTTATTGCCCGTCTTTCCGAACAAGGTGGCGGCGGTATTGCAGCTATTGGGTTGGGCATTATGGCCTTGTATCTTCTGTTTGTGATCACCAGTTGGGTGATCAATCCACTGGCCAATTTCTTCCTTTTATTTCATAAAGATGGCAAGTATGCGCTGAGCAGTCGTGAAAAAACGAATGCCATTGCGCTCATCTCTGCTCTGGTGGCCGGTCTGGCCATTGTGATCACCGGACTCTTTTTGCCCGGCAATCCCTTGCCAGTTGTGTTTGCTGGCCTGATCACTATGTCACTGGGATTGCCACTGGGGCATATGAATTTCCCCCTCCGCCTGAAAGGCAATCTTTTGGTACAATGGTATTCCATGGGGCTGGTGTTGTTTGGTCTCGTTGCCATTGCTTTTATTTTGTTGGGCATCCCAGCTACTGTTACGCTCTTATATGCTTATGGTATTTGCTTTGTGCTTTATACCTGGCTGAGTGTATTTGGGAAGTGAGGGAATGATCGGTGATCGTGAATAGTCGCTAAAATACTTACGAGCTCATTGCAGATCTATTAATGATTTGAATATCCATTGCAGGCATAGTAGATGACCGTAAATACATTTTCTGCCGGAAAATAAAATTGCCAGATTGTTACCTGGGGCTGCTAAAACCCATCAGCTCATCGGTACCCTTTAACAGGCGTACATTGGCGGGAATGCCCCCGGAAATATAAGTACCGGTTTTAGACCCGGAAAAAACAATTTCTTTACCGGGAAACAAACCGGCTATGCGATGGAGGTATTCGCCCAAATCGCTTTTGATGAGGTTGGTAATGAGATAGAAATACACCTGGGTGATGGGCTGGTCGGGATGGAATTTCTCAAATTGTGTGCAAACGGCTTTGAGTGTTTCGGTCTTTACATTGGTACCGAGGTAGATATAGGGAGTGCCATTCTTTTTAAGCATATACTGCATAAACAGCAGGGGTAGCTCATGCAGTTCCCCGCAGGGTGTAAACAATAACACATGCCGTTGGTGTGGGGCGGGCGCCGGACGGCTAAGTGCATCAGTGGCCATCAGCATCTTTCTAATAATAATGGCGCTGGCAAAATGCTCCTGGGCCGGCATCACATTTCCCGCCAGCCATAAATGGCCAATCTTCCTGAGCAGGGGAAATAAAACCTCCAATACGACTTTTTCAAAGCCTGTTTGAAGTACCAGGCAATCCAGTATGGTTTCAAACCTGTCGTGGTCGAGGTCGATAGTGGCCTCAATCAACTGATTGATATAAATGTCATAATTCTCCCGGTCGGGCCTGATCTCGAGGGCCAGCCGGGAAATATCTTCTTCCGACAACCCGGCAATCCGGGATATCTTGTACCCATGATGATACAGGAAGGCAATCCGAAGGAGATGCTTCAGGTCTTCATTATCATAAAACCGGTGGTTGCTCCTTTTGCGCCTGGGGTTGAGGATGCTATGTCGTTGCTCCCAGATGCGGAGGGTATGAGCTTTAATACCAGTCAGATTCTGAACGTCGCGTATAGAAAAAAAATTCATAAACATGTAACAAACCGGAAGTTATTACAACTAATGTACCTGTTCAAATACTGTTTAGCCTAAAAAGGCCCTGGGGAATAAAAGGGGCAATATATTCGTAAATTCCTGGTTAATACGCTGTTTCTATGACAATTAATATGGTATTTTTGCCCGGAATTTTATAAAAAGCACAGCATGAGTTCACACGATCTGTCCGTCATTATTCTTATCTCGCTGCTGATTGTACTATTGCCTTCGGTAGGCCTGTACAAAATGTTCCAAAAGGCGGGAATTCCTGCCTGGAAAGCATTTGTACCCTTTTTGAATACCTGGGAAATGCTCAAGCTGACCGGCCTGAAAACTCACTGGTTCTTCTGGCAGTTTATCCCTGTAGTTGGCTGGTTCATCAGTTTATGGATATTGGTGGAGTTTGTTAAACTGTTTGGCAAGTTCCGCTTCCTGCAACATGCGGCTACGGTATTGTTTGGATTTGCCTACCTGCCCGCTATCGGTTATGACGCTAAGGAAAAGTACTATGGTCCGGAGATTGTTAAAAAGCATAAAAAGACAGCTGCCCGGGAATGGATCGATGCCGGTGTATTTGCTATCGTGGCGGCCACACTGATCCGCACCTTTGTTTTTGAAGCCTATACGATCCCCACAGGATCAATGGAAAAGACGCTGCTGGTCAATGACTTCCTGTTTGTAAGCAAACTCAGTTATGGTCCCCGGATCCCGAACACGCCGCTGGCCATTCCTTTTGTTCACCACACGCTGCCCATTACGAATTCCAAATCATATTCCGAACTCATTCACATACCCTATACGCGCTGGTTTGCCAGTCCTGTAAAACGGAATGATGTAGTGGTATTTAACTTTCCGGCAGGGGATACGGTGATCAACCTCGAAGAGTTTCAGTCCAGAAACCCTTATTATGATGTAGCCTGGGAGATTGGAGACCACAATATGGATGTGGGCAGGCAGGTTATCCTGTCTAATCCCGACCGCTACCCGCTTATTATTAGGCCGGTTGATAAAAAAGAGAACTATATCAAACGGTGTGTAGCTATTGGGGGAGACACCTTGCAATTAATAGATGGCGTGCTGTTTATCAATGGCCAAAAAGCATTTCTGCCTCCCAAGATGCAGATGTATTATTATGTAACTACGAAAGGACAGCAGCTGGATTATGATGTGCTGAAAGAAGAATACGATTTTGATAAGCTGGGCGGACCGGAAGAGGAATCGGAACTGGCACCCATGGGCGGCAACCGATACCGGATGTTGCTCACCAATGATGCCAAGGAAAAGATGATCAAAAACGGTATTATCGATAGTCTTGTGGTGGCCAAACAGGAAGATTCCAAAATATTCCCGCGGGATGGAAAGCATCATTGGCAGGTGGATGATTTTGGACCTTTGTGGGTGCCCAAAAAAGGAGCAACACTTACGCTGAATGCAGATAACTATGCGATGTATGAACGTGCTATCCGTGTGTATGAGCACAATGACCTCGAAATGCGCAATGGTAAAATATTTATCAACGATAAGGAGACGAACCAATATACCTTTAAAATGGATTATTTCTGGATGATGGGGGATAACCGTCATCAATCCCAGGATAGCCGTTTCTGGGGTTTTGTGCCGGAAGATCATGTGGTAGGTGAGGCATGGCTTATCTGGATGAGCTGGGATAAAGGGGTTCGCTGGAGCCGTATGTTCAGTAGTATTCACTAGGAGCCGTGAGTCTTGAGTTGGGAGTCCGGAGTTCCGTTTAGCGGTTAATAAAATTTTAAGTCCGAAAATCAGAAAGTATATTGCGTATGCATCTTTCTGATTTTCGGACTTTTTGTTTTCGGGCTGCTGATCTCAGAGATGCGTATTAAATTGTATTCATGAAATCAAGCGAGTATAAATTTTCCTACGAGGTATATGACTCCATAGACGAGCTGGATGAACAGGATGCCTTTTTGCTCAACAAAGCGCGGGAGACGACGCAAAACGCCTGGGCGCCTTATTCCCGTTTCAGGGTGGGGGCGGTGGCCCGCTTAAAGAACGGTGAGCTGGTGATTGGCGCCAACCAGGAAAATGCTTCTTACCCGGCGGGTATTTGTGCAGAAAGGGTTTTGTTATCTACTGCGGGCGCTACTTATCCCGGCGAACCCATCCAGTCAATAGCTATCAGCTATGAAGGAGATGGTGTATCCGGCGATCATCCTATCAGTCCCTGTGGCATCTGCCGGCAGACACTGCAGGAGTTTGAGCAGCGCACACAACATCCGGTACGGTTAATATTGGCAGGCAAAACAGGCCAGGTTTTTATCATTCCTGCCGCAAGTATGTTACTGCCGCTGGCCTTTTCGGGCGATGAGCTTGATATCCAGTTATAACTAACTGTTTCTGCCTCTTATATTTAGCATTTATTTCTTTACTAAAATTTGCTGCTATCTATCCTGTTTAATAGCGCAGAATAAGTAATTTGTACTTTATATTTAGTTTCGCTTGCTTATGGGGAGAGTCCTTTTATTGATATGCTTTGTATTGATTGCAAACATTGTATTTTGTCAGTCGCACGGTTTAAGGTTTTCGAGTCATGAGGTTGTCCCTGAAAAGAGAACCTCACTTAACCTGACACCCAAAGACCCCTTATGTCTCAAACAGGCTGCGGAAATTTCTTTTGACCTCGCTTTCACCCCCAATCTGGAAACCTATTTCGGGTATATTATGCGCCTGGTAACAGGCAACAATCAAAATATAGATATAGTCTACAACCAGAAATTACAGAAGTTCAACTTTGTGATCGGCGAAACGGTTTCTGGTGAATTTACCATCGACTCCATGCATTTATATGGCCAATGGAGCCGGTTTAAGGTAACCCTGGATGCTAAAACACAGGAGGCTGGATTTTACCTCAATAACCAGCTTGTGTCCAAAGGGAAGGCCAATATTTCTCATGCCACCTGTTACCGCATCTTTTTCGGGGCCAACGATTTTACAGGATTTAAGATCACTGATATCCCGCCCATGAACATCAGGGATATCCGGATAGTAGAAGGAAATGCACAGCTGGCTTATTATCCATTATCGGAAAGTAGTGGCAATGAATGTGCCGATGAAGTGAAGAACAAAGTGGCGATGGTGACAAACCCGGTATGGATCAAGCCCCGCCATCAGAATTGGGTGCAGGCGGTGGCAGTTGATACCAGGGGGGCGGCCAGCGTTGCTTTTGATAAGAATACGGAGCGGCTCTACATTGTATCTTCCGACTCATTGTACCAGTATTCGCTTAAAAACGGGCAATTGACTGGAACGAAATTATCGGCTGATCGCGATACATTGCCGCCCGGCAATCAATCGGTTTTTAATGCTGCCGGCAATGTCTTGTACAATTTTAATATAGATGAGAAAAAAGTGAGTACCTGGCTGCCACAGGCCGGCAAGTGGGATGTGAACTTTGCGCCGGGACAACTTACGGTGTACTGGCAGGCCAATAAGTTTCTGTCGCCGGTGGACAGCTCCTTATATATAATAGGTGGTTATGGCCAGTTGCAATACAAGAATGAAGTACAGCGCTATCATTTTCCTACCCGGGAGTGGGAATCGATAGACCCCGGGGGTGATTTTTTTATGCCACGCTACCTGGCTGGCCTGGGCACCAACAATGCAGGAGATACGGCTTATATCATCGGTGGTTTTGGGAGTAAGACAGGTGACCAGACGATCAACCCGAAATATACTTATGAACTAATTGCTTATTGTGTAAAGAGCAATACTTTCAAAAGCCTTTTCCACCTGAAAGAGCCAGCTAACCAGTTTTGCTTTGCCAATAGCCTCGTTGTAGATTCTGCTACACGGGATTTTTATGCGCTCATTCACCCCATTGACCGGTTTAACTCGGTACTACAATTAATGAAGGGCTCGCTGCAATCGCCGGAGTACCAACTGATGGGTGATACCATTCCGTATGACTTTCATGATATTGAATCCTTTGCTGATCTGTATTATTGTCCGGTAAGTAAAAAACTGGTGGCGGTGACGCTGTTCACGAATAAGCAAAACATTACGAACGTAAAGGTCTATACCATCGATTTTCCGCCTAATAAACTGGTGGCGACAGCAGCACTGGTAACCAAAGCTTCCCGCGACTGGGTTTGGTTTCTGCTGGCGGGTTTCCTCGTGGCGATGGGTGTACTGGCGATGATGTGGCGGAAGAAAAGAGGCGGTCAGCTGGCGCATCAGGAAGCAAAAGATAAAACATGGCAGGCATCGGTACCTGCAAGGGCAGTTGCACCGGCGGTTGCAGAGCTTAATGTGGCTGGGCTGACAGAACCTGCAAGCAACAAAGAAGTAGCTGCTATTAATTTATTCGGGCAGCTGGAGGTTTTTGATAAGGAGGGAAATGATATTACAAAAATGTTTACTCCTTTGCTGAAAGAATTGTTCCTTTTGGTACTGATCCATACGTATAAAGATGGACGGGGCATTGCTTCTGAAAAGCTCTATGAAACATTGTGGAGTGATAAACCGATCAAGGATGCCCGGAATAATTTCTCGGTCAACGTGGTAAAGCTGAAAGGCATTCTGGAGAAAGTAGGGGATTGCCATATCGGCAAAGAAACGGGGAAATGGAAACTGGATATCCTGAACAATTCCATAAAAGTAGATTACCAGCAGTACATGGAACTGGTATCCAATAAAACAGCTATTAATAAAGCCTATGCGCACGAGCTGGTGCAAATTGTTGGCAGAGGCGCTTTCCTCAGCACCATGCATTATAGCTGGCTGGATGATATTAAATCAGATGTTTCGGGTAAAACCATAGATATTCTGTTAAGTTATATATCAACGGCCGACCCATTGGCCGACGCAGAGTTTATTATCAAAGCCACCAATTGCATCTTCTTCTCCGACCAACTCAACGAAGAGGCGCTGGCCTGGAAATGCAAATGTTTGGTATTGCTCGGGCGGCATGGTATGGCCAAAGACGCCTACCTGAAGTTTGCCAAAGAATACCGGGAGAACTATGGTCAGGATTTTGAGAAGTCGTTTACCGAAATGACGGGGCAGTAGGCCACTACGTCCGTCTGCCGGCGAGTGGATGCTTTTTTGTAGAAATTCCTCTTTAAGTGCTTCGACAGGCCCTGCCAGACATCCATTTTACATAAAAAATTAAAAAACAGGCAATTAATTTCCCAATTAATGCTTTTGTTAATGCCTTTATTAGTCTCTCCCGCCTTTCTTGCACTAAGAATTATTCAACGAAATGTTTGCCTGCTATATGAAAAAGCTCCTGCTGCTTTTACTGCTTTTGTGGAATGTTGCCATCCTCTTTGCCCGTCAACCTGGCAAAGCTTCCCTCCCTGCTACAGAAAGATCTAATCTTGAATATGTGGACCCCACGATTGGAAATGTGGGTCAGTTACTGGAACCTACCCGGCCTACGATCCAGTTGCCCAATCAAATGATCAGGGTAGCACCTCAGCGAAAAGACTATCTGGACAACCAGATCTCAAGTTTCCCTTTAAACATTGTTTCTCACCGATTGGGACAGGTATTTTCTATCAAACCTTCCATAAAGCCGGTTGCCCGGGAGAGCTGGCAGGCCAGAATGGCTTATGACCACGATCTGGAAGTTAATGCGCCCTGGCATTATTCCACCTACCTGATTGATGATGAGGTGACAGTAGAATTTACCCCCGGCAAAAAAACAGGGATCTATCGTTTCCGTTTTCCACAGTCGGCCCATAAATCCATCTTGTTTGATGTGTACAATGGCGGACAGTCAGTATACAGTTTTCCCTCTGCTACTGAAATGACCGGCCTGGAAACCTGGCACGGAGATGTAAAGGTGTACCTATATGGCGTATGGAATACAGCGGGTAAAGCAGATTTGTTTGAAGGTAAAGGCTCCAAAGCCTATGTCAGTTTCCCCTCAACGACGAATGAGGTAGAATTAAAATATGGGATCAGCTATGTAAGTGCTGAGCAGGCAAAGAAGAATTATGAAGATGAATTGAAAGGCAGAAACTTTGCCACGCTGGTTGAAAGCGGTAAAAAAGCCTGGGAAAAAGTGCTGTCACAAATAAAAGTAGAGGGGGGCACGATCGCGCAAAAGCGTTCCTTCTACACATCCTTGTACCGGTGCTATGAAAGAATGGTAGATGTGACGGAGGACAACAATTATTACAGCGGTTATAACAAGCAGGTAAATAAAGACAAGCGTGCTTTTTACGTGGATGACTGGGCATGGGATACTTACCTGGCGCACCATCCGCTGCGTATGATCCTGAATCCGGCGCAAGAGGAAGACATGCTGCAATCGTATGTACGCATGTACGAACAGAGTGGCTGGATGCCCACCTTCCCGGTATTGTTTGGCGACCATGCCTGCATGAACGGTTTTCACTCTTCGGTGGTGTTTTTGGATGCTTACCGGAAGGGGCTGAAAAACTTTGATATACAGAAAGCCTATGAAGGCATGCGCAAAAATGCGACGGATGCCACGATCATCCCCTGGCGCAATGGACCGAAAACCTCTCTGGACGATTTTTACCATACCAACGGTTATTTTCCTGCGCTCGCTCCCGGTGAAAAAGAAACGGTAAGCCTGGTAGATAATTTTGAAAAGCGACAGGCAGTAGCGGTTACACTGGGCACCAGTTATGATGACTGGGCATTGGCCCAACTGGCTAAAGACCTGAAGAAGCCCGAAGATTATGCACTGTTTACGCCGAGGGGCCTTAATTATAAAAACCTATGGCATCCCGAAAAGAAGTTCTTCTTACCCAAAGATGACAAGGGCAACTGGATCAATATTGATCTGAAGTTTGATGGCGGCCCCGGCGGGCGGGATTATTACGATGAGAACAATGGCTGGACCTACTTGTGGCAAGTGCAGCAGGATATTCCTGGCCTCATTGATCTGATGGGCGGAAAGAAAACATTTGAAGAAAGACTGGATCAATTGTACCGGGAAGGACTGGGCCGTAGCAAACATGAATTCTGGTATAAGTTTCCCGATGCTACGGGACTGGTAGGCCAATATTCTATGGGTAATGAACCCAGTTTCCATATTCCCTACCTCTACAATTTTACAGCTTCGCCCTGGAAAACGCAGCAGGCTACGCGCTTCCTGTTGGATGTATGGTTTAAGGACAATGTGTTTGGTATTCCCGGCGATGAAGATGGTGGAGGTATGACAGCCTTCGTGGTATTCTCTTCGATGGGTTTCTATCCCGTAACACCAGGATTGCCTGTGTACACGATTGGCAGTCCCTTATTCAGTAAAATAACGATTGACCTGCAGAACGGGAAACAGTTTCGGTTGACGGCTAATAAATGTTCTGTAGTCAATAAATATATTCAAAGCGCTAAAATGAATGGGGTGGTGTTGAATACACCCTGGTTCACTCATGAGCAACTGATGAACGGTGGACACCTGGAACTGGAGATGGGGCCCAAACCCAACAAGACCTGGGGCACTGGGAATGCCGGTTTCTAAACAAGTCCGAAAGTCAGAAAAGTCCGGAAGTCCGAAAGAAAAACTTTTTTTACAGTCTTCGACAGGCTGATAATCGTACTGTACCTTTTTAACGATGCCATTATGAAATACGCTGTCTTGCTATTGCTGTTAACGTCTGCTATTTGTACCGGTACTTTTGCGCAGGGCAAAAGTATCCGGGAGTTCCAGGTACTTCCTGAAAATGATGGGGCTACGAATGGTGCCAACCTTCAAAAAGCCATTGACTGGGCTTCTGCCAGCGGTGCTGCTTTATATGTAGAGCCATCCGAAGAACCTTATACGATTGCGAGTGGTATTATCTTAAAGAAAAACGTATCGCTTATCGGCGTACATGGGCCTACACCAAGGGGCACGCGGCATGCTACCAAAAAACAACCGGTAGGAAGTGTATTCAAAATAGTAGATGATAAGAATCCGTTCATCACTGTGGAATCTGCCACGCAGATCAAAGGTATCCAGTTCTGGTATGCTAACCAGGAGTTGAAAGACTCTTCAAAGATCATTAAGTACCCGCCCACGATACAGGTAAGCAAGACTTCCAAAACTGAAGGGGTAACGCTTACGAATCTTACTTTCTACGGTGAGTACATGGCGATGGATTTTAATGCCAGCCGGAGAATGGCCTGTGAACTGATCCTCATTGAACATTGCTATGGATATCCGCTGAGCGGCGAATTTATCCGGATCAACTACTGTTATGATATCCCCCGTTTCCTCCACTGTCATGTGAATCCTTCCAATATGCGGCAGATCGGTTTTGGTTTTTCCAAAGCGATCATTGACAAGGTTGTAAGAAGCAAGACCTATGCTTATGCCATCAACAATACGGATAATGCGCAACTGATGGACCTGTTCACTTTTGCCACCTGGGGAGGTATTTATTTAGGTTCGGAAAGCTATGGACAACTGACAAATTTTAACCTGGATTGTGTAGCAGTAGGCCTTTATAAAGGAGGTTCCAATTCGAAGAACCGTAACTGGCAGATAGCACAAGGCTCTATCATTGCGAATGCCGGCGCTACACTGGATGAAATTCATCCCATTATTATTGAAGGAAAAGGACATACAGCCATCACCAACGTGGAAGCATTCTCCGGTGGTAATGGCGCCTTAACGAACCTGGAAAAGTCTTTTGACTTTATGCAGGTATTGGGTACGGAAAGGCTCACCGTATCGCTGGTAGGCTGCCGCATGCGTAACTATGTGGCCGACCTTCCCATTACGCTTAAAAACCCCGCTGCTGTGGTACAAGCCGTAGCCTGTATTGATAAAGAAGAGAAGCTGTACAACGCAACATTGGGAAACTAATAAACCAATTTTAACACCAAAACGATGCTATCCATGTACTATGCCACCTTTTACCCGCCATGACATTTCTGATCAGCGGCTTAGGGTGAGCCGCCCTGCAAGGGCGACCCACCCTTGCCCGCCAGCAGTATCAACTTCACTTATCTAAACAATTAACTGAATTATGAAAAGATTGTATTACATACTATTCCTGGCATGTGCTTTTCCCTTTTTAGCTGTGGCACAGCAAAAAGTGATCACCGGGAAAGTGACTGATGCCAGCCGCACCGCCTTGCCCGGTGTTACTGTTTCTGTACGAAGCAGTAATGGCAATACCTCGACCGACGTATATAAATCGGCTGCAACTACAGATATCCAGGGTTCCTTCAGTATTTCTGTTCCGGAGGGAGCTACAGAACTGGTATTCACTTTTGTGGGCAAAAAAGAAGTCATTGAAAAAATTGGTACACGTACGGTTATTAATGTATCCATGGCGGATGGTGAGGACCAGCTATCGGATGTAGTAGTAGTAGGTTACGGAACCAGGAAGAAAGAAACGCTTACGGGATCGGTAAGTAATATTTCCAATAAGGATATCCAAACGACTACGAACATCAGCCTTGCACAGAAACTGCAAGGTAAAGTAGCCGGTTTACAAATACGCCAGTTGAGTGGTGAGCCCGGTACTTTTGAGAACATGATCAATATCCGTGGATTTGGAGCTCCTTTATATGTTATTGATGGTATCGTACGGGATGGATCTTCAGAATTCCAAAGGCTGAATGCGGATGATATTGAGAGTGTGTCTTTCCTGAAAGACGCTTCTGCCGCCATTTATGGTTTCGGGTCTTCCAATGGTGTGGTGATCGTTACCACTAAGAAGGGTGCCCGGGGTAAGGTTTCCTTTAACTATACAGGAGTCGTAGGTTTTTCACAGCCTACGGATGTGCCCCGCATGGCCAATGCTTCTGAATGGATGCAAATGCGGAATGAAGCCAACCTGAATATGTATACCAGCCCTACGCCCTTTATTAGCAAAGAAGAATTGCAAAAATGGATCGATGGCGGACCTGGATATGAAAGTACGGATTGGTACGATGTAGCGCTCAAGAAAACAGCTATCCAACAGCAACATAATATCTCAGCCTCCGGTGGTAATGAGAAAACGCAATATTATATCGGTCTGGCTTATGTAGATGAAGGAAGTTATTTGCGTAGCGGTGACATGAATTATAAGCGCTATAACTTCCGTTCGAATATCACTACGGAACTGGCAAAGAATCTGAAAGCAGAAGTGCTGATCGGTGGCCGTTATGATATCAGAACAACACCTGGTGAAAACTTCTTTAATATCTTCAAAGGTACGCGGGTAACGCTGCCTACTGAAAAGCCTTATGCCAATGGCAACCCGCAATATCCTGCGGTGGTGACGCCTTCCAACCAGAATCCGCTTTCTCTATCGGACAGGAGCATTACTGGTTACAGTGAAAACGTGAACAGGGGGGTACAATCTACCTTCTCGCTGATCTATGATGTACCGTTTGTGAAAGGTCTTAGCCTGAAGGGTACAGCTGCTTATGACCTGAACAGCTACCAGGGCAAGGATGTAGGCAGACCTTATACGCTGTACACTTATGTAAATGGCGATTATGTACCCTCTCCTCAACGGGTAGGTACGGGTGGTATTTCGAATGGATATGGCAACAGCAATCGTTTTGTGGTGATCGGCCAGGCCAATTATGCTACCACGATTGCCAACCACCATAATGTAGCCTTGTTAGGCGCGTTTGAGCAAAGGCAGGACTGGAGCCGTAACGCTGACCTGAGAAGAATTTATGATTTCTATACAATCGACCAGATCAATGCAGCCAGCGGTAATGGTATGACCAACGGTGGCGGTGAAGGACAATCTGCTTCGCAGGCGGTACTGGGACGTTTCAACTATGACTTTGATAAAAAGTACCTGTTGGAGCTCGCTTTCCGCTACATGGGTACTTATGCTTATCCTCCGGATACACGTTGGGGTTTCTTTCCCATCATTTCCGGTGGATGGAGGATCTCTGAAGAGAACTTTATGAAGAATATACCTGTTATCTCCAATCTTAAGGTACGTGCTTCTTATGGCCGTGTGGGTGAGCAGGCAGGTGGTCCTTTCCAGTGGATCCAGGGTTTCTCACTGAGCGGTGGTGGTCAATACGAATTTGAGAATGGGGCGCTTACTACGGGTGCGCAGGCTCCCGGCCTCGTGAATCCTTATCTTACCTGGGTTACTGCTAAAACTTCTGATATTGGTATTGAAGTTGGCCTGTGGAATAATAAGCTGACTTTCGAAGCAGCTGTTTACCGCAGAGACAGGGAAGGTATTCCTGCCCGCAGGAATGTATCGCTGCCCAATACATTTGGCGCTTCCCTGCCTGAGGAAAACCTCAACAGTGATCGTACACAGGGTATTGAGTTTACTATTGGTTATAATGACAGAATAGGGAAAGACTTCCGCTTTAATGTTTCTGGTAATTTCAACTTTGCCCGTTCACAAAACTTATATGTTGAAAGAGGACCTTTCCAAAGCAGCTGGGATAAATGGAAAAACGGATCGGCTTACCGCTATGATGATATCATCTGGTCGTATACTTACCTGGGCCAATTCCAGAACATGGATGAAATTGCCAACTATCCTATCCAGGGTGGTGATAATGCCAATACGCGCGAACTGCCTGGTGATTTCAAATATTCCGATATCAACAACGATGGCATGATCGATGATAAAGACATGTTGCCGATGTACCTGGGCGCCAATGGTACGAATGATAACCAAAACCCAAGAGGTAAGAACCCCAAGATCAACTACGGCCTTACGCTCAATGCATCTTACAAAGGATTTGACATCAATGTTCTCTTGCAGGGATCTGCCATGTATACGGTTCGTTTTAGCGAAGTGTATGCTGAGGTACTGGCTTTCCGTGGTAACACACCGGCCTATTTCTTCGATAGGTGGCATAGATCAGATCCTTATAATCCAAAGAGTGACTGGATTCCCGGTAAATGGCCTGCTACCCGTTTTAATGGCGATGTAGGTGCTATGTACAGGGAAAGTTCTGTATGGCGCAAGGATGCTTCTTATGTAAGATTAAAGAGCCTGGAACTGGGATACACTTTCGAAAACAAACTGTTCTCTGGTAGTGGTATCAAGAAGCTGCGTGTATTCGTGAGTGGATTCAACCTGCTCACGATTGCGGATCCTTTTGTGAAAGCATTTGATCCGGAAAGACTGGAAGGTTTGTTCAATGCAGGGTTCAACTACCCGCTTTCCAAAATATACAATGTTGGTCTCAATCTTAACTTCTAAAAAGAGCTTGCTATGAAATTGAATCATATAAAATATATCGTACTGGCAGCAGGTCTCTCGTTTGCAGGTTGTAAGCGGGTACTGGATCTGCAGCCTACTGATAAGGTGACAGCGGATGCCATCTTTGGCGATCCTGCCGGTGTAAAGATCTATATGGCCAACCTGTACTACCAGTTGCCAATAGAAGATTTTGCTTTTTTCCGTGCTGGTTTTAATCAGAATGGCGGCGACCCCAACAATGGTGGTTTCAGCCCTGCCATGGAAACTGATGAAGCGGTGCATACGGAGTTTGGTGATTTTGTGGGTGATGGTGATTTTCATTGGTGGGACCAGGGATACAAACTTATCCGCGATGTAAACCTGCTCATTGACTATATCCCTACGCTCAAGATCCGTGATGATGAAAAAGCGGCATTGAAAGGGGAGAGTTCTTTCATTAAAGCCTTCTCTTATTTTGCCCTGGCCAAAAGGTATGGTGGCGTACCGCTGATGAAAACATCGCAGGTGTACAATGGTGATGCGGAAGCACTGAAAGTGCCCCGCAGCACAGAAAAAGAGACCTGGGATTATGTAATGGAGCTTTGTGATGAGGCCATTGCTAACCTGAACCCTGTAAAGGGAAGCCGTCGCGCCTCCAAATATGCTGCTTATGCCTTGAAGGCCCGTGCTGCACTGCACGCTGCTTCTCTGGCAAAATTTGGCAACCGCATCACGCTTGCAGGTCCTGCTACGGACCAACACCTGGTAGGCCTGGATGCTTCTGCAGCCAATGGCTATTATAAGATAGCCATCGATGCAGCTGCGGCTATTATTTCCAGTGGCCAGCTTGGTTTATACAAACCCAATCCTACTAATCCCACACAAGCAGCTGAAAACTATCGTGAGTTGTTTCAGGATCCCAATGTGGCGAATGACAACGAAGCCATTTTGATTAAAGGGTTCTCATTGCCCGGTAACAACCTGGGTCATAATTATGATATCTGGTACCAGCCTGCACAGGTAGCCAATGGCTGGCCTCACCCAGGTCGTATGAACCCAACGCTTGACCTGGCGGATGTCTATGAAAGCTATACAGCACCAGGTGTATCTGCGCCCATTAACACCCGTACGGATGGAAATGTACTGGACTATAATGGTTTTAACAGTGCTACAAGCTATTTACAATTTGATACACCGAACGATATCTTCAAAGACAAGGATGCGCGCCTGTGGGCCACAACCATACTTCCCAGCACTGTCTGGAAAGGGAATCCCATCATTATCCAGGCTGGTTATGTAAAGCCCGATGGTAATGCGGTGATCCGTACGAAAGACCAGATCACTGTAAGCGGTACTACGTACTATACTTATGGTGCGCCTGATGTGACGATGTACTCTGGTTTTGATACCTATGGTGGCAACAATACCCGCACGGGTTTCTCTTTCAAAAAGTTCATGAACCAGACCAAGCCCATCGAGGCAGGATGGAACCGCAGCACGGGCGATTGGGTAGAGTTTCGCTATGCTGAAGTATTGCTGATCTACGCAGAGGCGGTTGTAGAAAGCGGACAAGGCGATGCTGTATTGGCTGCTAAAGTGCTGAATGATATCCGTCGCCGCGCAGGTCATACTACTGATATTCCTTTGACTGCAGAGAATGTACAAAGAGAAAGAAGGGTAGAGCTGGCATTTGAGAACAAAAGGTTGTGGGACCTGATACGCAGAAGGGAATTCCACACAGAGTTCAACAACAGGAATTTGCATTCTTTATTGCCGCTGCAAGACCTCCGTGCTTTGCCTGCCAAAAAATACATTTTCGTACGGGTGAATGTACCTAATGCCGGTACTAAAACATTTCAGCCCAAGAGCTACTACCGTTACATTCCCGGTATTGGTTCCAATGGACTGGTACAGAATCCACAGTATTAGGATGAATTTGTCGAGCCGACAAGTATTTTTTAAGACCAATAATGATTTGTTATGAATAAGTTTCGATTAATACTTTTTTTATCCATCATAGCGCTGGCATCCTGTAAAAAGGATAACTATGATGCGCCCAATGCCGGGCTTTCCGGTAATTTCTTTGATGCTACTACGCACGAACTGGTGCCAATGGATATTATCCGTGGCACACAGATCGAATTTATCGAGCATGGATATGCCAACCCTGCAACACAGACGATGATCATCAAGAATGATGGAACGTATGCAAACACGCTGATGTTTGCCAACACGTATACAATCAAGATACGGGAGCCGAACTTCATTCCCATTCCTGAGCAGGAAATTGTAATTAACGGGCAAACCAAGCTTGATTTTCAGGTTACACCTTATATCCGTGTGAAGGATGTAAGCATTGTAAAGAATGGTACTAAAGTAGTGGCCAGTTTCAAGCTGCAGCAAAACGTGATCAACAATGTATTGAAGATTGGTTTATATGCACATTCGGATTCAAGGGTGGGCGAGCCTATGCGGGTGGTAGCTAAAGAACAAAACATTGGCGCGGTTACTAACCCGGCTACTGTTTACACACTGGAGATAGATGTACCTGCCTATCCCAACGAGTTGAAAGCTGGTAACAATTATTATTTCAGGGTAGGCGCTTTCATTGATATTGGCGGTTCCAAACCTAATTATGCTCCTGCTGTAAAGCTGGGTATATAGTTCCCGTTCCTGATAGACATCGGGTCGGAGTACAATTGCTGAAACGAGGGGTACAGTCCGAGGCAGTAGGGCTGTGCCCTGGTTTTCGGCATCGAGAAACTTAAAACATTATACTATGAGAAAAATAACAGGGCTCTTATTGTTGTCAGCCTGTGTGGCAATCATAAGTTGTTCCAAAAAGGGTGGGGGCAGCAATAATCCGCCTGATCCTCCCGATCCGCCGCCGGTAACGGAAACTGTATACGATGAAACAGGATGTTTGTATACTTCCTATAATAAACTGGTGATGGCTGGTTACCAGGGCTGGTTTGCCGCACAGGGGGATGCTTCAGAACGTGGCTGGTACCACTATCAAAACGGTAATTGTGGCGGCTTTATGCCCGGCTGTTCGGCTGTGGATTTCTGGCCCGACATGACGGAGTACACCAAGACGTATAAGTCGCCTTTCCAGTTTCCTAATGGAAATGATGCATACCTCTTCAGTCCTTATGATGAGGAAACGGTAGACCTGCATTTTAAGTGGATGAAGGATTACGGCATTGACGGCGTTTTTATGCAACGCTTTGTAGGAGAAATAAAATCAAGCAATGCAAAGGGGAAACGACATTTCAACAAAGTATTGGAAAACGCGCTGAAAGCGGCAAAGAAATATGGCCGCGCTATCTGTGTGATGTATGACCTGAGTGGTTGTAGTCCTGCAGACGTAGCGTACCTGGAGCAAGACTGGAATGAATTGCAGACGCTTTTCAACCTGTTTAGCAATACGGCCAATCCCACTTATCTGCGCCACAATAAAAAGCCGCTGGTGGTGATATGGGGTGTAGGATTTAATGACAACAGGCAATACACTACTGCTGATGTAGATAAAGTGGTTGATAAAATTAAAGGCCCTACCAAAAAAGTATCGGTGATGTTGGGCGTGCCTTATTTCTGGCGCACCTTAAAGAATGATACGGAAACCTCACCCGCTTTGCACACGCTCATTAAAAAATGTGATATCGTGATGCCCTGGGCTGTGGGAAGATATGGTAACGACAACTACAATAATGTAGCTGGTGGCGAGCTGGCAGGTGATATACAATGGTGTACGACCAACAATATTACTTATGTACCGCTGGCCTTTCCTGGATTTAGCTGGGGCAACCTGAGAATGGATGCTGCACAGTACAATTCTATTCCCCGCTTTAAAGGAGATTTCCTATGGAAACAGGTGGCAGGGGCCAAGATATCGGGCGCACAAAGCTTGTACGTGGCGATGTTTGATGAGATCGATGAAGGCACAGCTATTTTTAAATGTGCCCGTGAAGCTGACCTTCCTTTGCACGGCAGCAGAAAGTTTATAGGTATAGACAATGACCTCGCTTCAGATTATTATTTATGGCTTACAGGCCAGGCCGCTAAATGGTTCCATGGTGACAATGGATTTAGTGTCACCAAACCTGTACGCTAAACTTTTCCATAATGCAAGTGAACATTCCAACCCCGGTTTGTTTCTACAGACCGGGCTTGAATGTTATCTAAATTCACAACTCACATTCATAATATGAAAACTAAACCTGGTATTTTCCTGATCAGTGTATTGTTGACCACTTTCTCACTTCACGCGCAGTTCAAGCACAGTAAAGAAACAAAGTACCCTTCTTATAAAGGGCTGATGATGGCAGGATACCAGGGGTGGTTCCGTGCCCAGGGCGATGGTTCGAATGCCAAACGCTTTGCCTATGGTAATGAAGAACGCAGCGGTATTGACATGTGGCCCGATGTAACGGAATATGAAAAGACGTATGAGACGCCGTGGAAGCTGCCCGATGGCAAGCCGGCCCGGTTTTTCAGCAGCAACGATAAAAGTACGATAGATCTTCACTTTAAATGGATGCAGCAGTACGGTGTGGATGGTGTGTTCATGCAACGCTTTTTTGGCAATGCCAAGGGACGTGATAGTGCATCAGGCTCCATCCTCAAGAATGCCTTTGAAGCGGCTTCCAAATATGGAAGGGCCATTGCTGTAATGTATGACCTTTCCGGATTGCGGGGTTCCAATGAAGATTGCTCAGCGCTCATTGAAGACTGGAAATACCTGGTGGATAAACTGAAGGTGACCAATCAGGCCGGTCAGAAGACCTACCTTCACCATTCCGGTAAACCTGTAGTGGCTATCTGGGGTGTTGGATTTCCTGACAGGCCTTATAATATCCGCAATATTGGGTTGGAGAAATTGATAGACTTCCTGAAAAATGACCCGGTATATGGTGGTTGTGCTGTGATGCTGGGTGTGCCGACTTTCTGGCGTGAGCTGAATGCAGACTGTTTGCCCGATCCTTACCTGCATACATTAATCAAACAATGTGATATTGTATTGCCCTGGGCGGTACAGCGGTACAGTCCGTTATTGCACAATGATATGGATCGTTTCCGCGATAATACCATTGCTGACATAGAATGGTGTAAGAAGAACCAGGTGGATTATGTTCCCTGTGTATATCCTGGCTTTAGCTGGCACAACCTGAGCCGCTACGAATTTCCAGACGATGTAAAGCCGGTAGGCTCTATACCGCGTCAGGGAGGCCGTTTTTACTGGCAGCAGATCGCTACGGCTATCAATGCCGGTGCTTCGATGTTGTACGTGGCCATGTTTGATGAGGTGAATGAGGCAACTGCCATCTTTAAAGTGACGGATACGCCACCAGTGAGCACGGTTACTTCCTTTATCAACAATGATGGCAAACCTTCTGACCACTACCTGTGGCTTACAGGTGAAGCCGCCAAAATGCTGCGCAACGAAAAGCCGCTTACGCTGAAGATGCCGGAGCGGAAGTAGGAGCTGATCAATAAAATATTATAAAGCGGAGAGTCCCCAAAAGGCTCTCCGTTTTTCTTGTAGAAGGGTGTAAAAAGCAATAGATTTGGTGATCATCTTTTCCTGAAGAATAATTTACCATGGCAAAAGCAACCAAAAAAGCAGCCCCTGCTACAATCGATGAATATATGCAGCAACTTGATCACCCGCTGGTACAAACAGTGGAAGCCCTGCGGCAGGTGTTCCTGAAAACAAGCAAGGAGATAGGAGAGCAAATAAAATGGAATTCCGTCAGCTTCCATTATACAGGTGAAATGAAGGCCTTTGATCCTAAAGAATACAAAAGGGATATTGCAGTAGTGAACCTCGGCAAGAAAGAATTTATCTTACTTGTATTTCCTACAGGCGCCCGGATAAGTGACACTTCCGGCCTCCTGGAAGGCACTTACACAGATGGCAGAAGAATGGTAAAGATCGTGGACCTGAAAGACCTGAAGGCAAAAGAGAAAGCCCTGCAGCAAGTAATCAAAGAGTGGCTGAAAGGCGTGGAAAAATAGCCTGTATTTTATTCTTCAAACCGATAGCTGGCGTGGGTGTCATAATCAATGCCGTGTTTCTTTTTCAGTTCCTGAATAAATTCATGTGTTTTCTTCGTATGAGGACTTGCTACACCTACATCTTTACCCACTACCTCAAAGGTATGCAGGAGTGTTTCTTCGAGGCAGCTTCCAATGCTCATGCCTTTGTGTTCCGCCAGGTCTTTGAGCAGCGCTGCCAGCCGCTTCTCCAGTCGTACCGGAACGTCTACCCGCTCTATTTTGAGGGGAGGACCCATATGCTGGATATAATGACCAAAAGAAAGCTCGTTGCCCCAGGGATCTTTAACACGATAATCACGTAATTCATACGGCCTGTCTTCTGGCGGAACAACTACTTCTACGCCATTGTCGCGCTGAAATTCAAACAAAGCGTCTGCATCACCAACTACGAAGTATACATAATTGCCCTTGGGTTCTCCGAGGTATAGGTGTATGGAAACATTGCCCAGGTTCATGCCTGCCATCTCCGGCGGATCGCCCCAGGTAAAGCCATGCACAAAGCCCAGCTTGTTGGTATAAAAGTCAACTGCTGCCGGAATATCGCTTACCAGTAGCAACGGATGAAGCCGGTCGCAGTCAATGTCGGGAGGTGTTTGAACAGGCATAATATCCCTTTTTTGAAAGTTAAGTAAAACCCGTCTTCTGTGCAGGGGAATTTATGTATTCTACCATTTCATCGTGATAATGTGCACACAAGACAGAATATTCATACAGGCTATCGTCTGACTGGCGGGCCTTAAAATATACAAATACCCCCGTAATTTATCAATTGATCGCCCCATAAGATCCTGTTACCTTTAGGGGTATGCAACCATTAACCAACGTAACCATTACACATATCGATACGGCCTGCATCCTGCTGGAGATAAACGGCTTCCGGATACTCACTGACCCTACGCTTGATAATGCCGGCGGCCTTTATTACCACGGATTTGGTGCAGCCTCCCGTAAAACAGAAAGTCCGGCCATACCCACTAGCGGACTTGATAATATCGACCTTATTTTGCTGAGCCACCACCAGCATAAAGATAACCTGGATACGGCGGGCAAGGCATTGCTCGAACGATCGTCCGCCAGGGTATTGTCTACCAAGAAAGCGGCAAAGGAAATGGACCAGGTGACCGGGCTTGATAACTGGCAAACGGTGTCGATTGAAACCAGCAAAGTGAAGAACCTGCGGATCACGGCTACGCCTGCTCAACACCATCCCTGGTGGATACCGGAGTTTATATCAGGTACGGTTATAGGCTTTATCATTCAATTTGACGGACAGGAAAACGGCGTCATCTATATTTCGGGAGACACGGTTTACTTTAAAGGAATAGAAGAAGTTGCTAAGCGGTATACGATCGACATTGGCATTTTACATGCAGGGGGTGTACAATTTCGCTACCTAACGGGCCTGGGCAGGTATACGATGGACAGTAAAGATCTTCTGAAATCGGTAAAGGCATTAAACCCAGATAAGATCATTCCGATCCATTACAAGGGTTGGTCACACTTCAAGGAAAAGGAAAGCAGTTTACGCAGCTCCATCCGGTCGAGCCCATTCATCAAAGACAGGACAATCTTCCTGAAGCCGGGAGAGCCCCTTACGCTGAAAAACTAATTCCCCACAAGCCAGTTTTAGGCTAATTTTAAGAGCGTGGTAAAAGCGTACGCATAGTGTATCGAAACCGGACAGCCGGACTCGATAAATTACTCGTATCTGATTGGTTATTAGTGGCATAGAGACAGGCATTGGTTTTGGGTTCAATGCTTCAACCATCCTCTTATGATTAAAAGCATTTTTAAGATCGCCTGGCGGAATATGGTTCGCAACAAAACCTTTTCTGCTATCAATATCATGGGCCTTGCACTTGGCATGGCTGCCAGTATGTTCATTTTTCTGTGGGTACGCGACGAAGTGAACGTTGGCACTCAATATAAAAACAGCGGCCAACTCTACCGCATTATGGAGCGTGAGTTTTCTTCCGGCAAGGTAGAGGCGGATGAAGATACCCCGGGTATATTGGCTGAAGAATTGAAAAAACAGTTTCCCGAAGTTAAATATGCGGCCAGTTACTCCTGGCAGGAAGCCCATGTGCTAACGGTAAATGATAAAGTGATCAGGCAGGAGGGATGTTATGCCGGGCCGGATTGGTTCAATCTTTACAGCATTCCTTTATTGGCTGGCACTTCCGCTACTGCGTTGAATAGTCCCGTGAGCCTGGCGATTTCCAGAAAGGTGGCGGAAGCACTTTTTACCAGTCCGCAGCAGGCCCTTGGTAAAACGATCCGGTTTGATAATAAGCATGATTTTCAGGTGACAGCAGTATTTGAAAACCTGGCCTCGAATGTACCGGACAAATATGATTTCCTGCTCAACTGGGACGAGTTCCTTCGTCGCAATGAATGGGCCAGGGTTTGGGTGAATGGTGGCCCGGGTACCCGCATACAACTCAATGCGGAAGCTAATCCTGCACAGTTTGAAGCAAAACTGAAAAACTTCCTTGTAGGCCGCAATACTGATTTTAGTTCCAGTTTTCATATTGAATTATTCCTGCAGCCCGAAACGGAGGCTTATTTATATTCCAATTTCAGGGCAGGCTATCGTGAAGGCGGTCGTATCGTATATGTTCGTCTGTTGGCGATCGTGGCTGTATTCCTGTTGCTGATCGCAGGGATCAATTTTACGAACCTGGCTACTGCACGGTCGGTAAAGCGGGCGCGTGAAGTGGGGGTGCGGAAAGTAGCGGGTGCCGGAAGATGGTCGCTCATTGGACAGTTTACCGGTGAAGCCTTATTACTTACCACCATTGCACTAATAATAGCTGTTGTGTTGGTCATTGCCTTATTGCCGGCCTTCAATCACCTGACAGGCAAAGAGCTGTTACTGGCATTGGACAAGCCACAGGTGTGGGCGATGTTATTGGGTTTGTTGGTAATCATGGGAATTTTGGCAGGTAGCTATCCGGCTTTTTTCCTATCGTCACTCAAACCGGTGAAGGTGCTGAAAGGTGTATTGCGGTTTGGTACAGGGCAGCTATTCTTTCGCCGGGGGTTGGTGGTATTTCAGTTCGTAATGAGTATGTTGCTTATTACGGGCACACTGGTGGTCTACCGTCAATTGAATTATATACAAACAAAAAATTTAGGGTATGACCGGGCCAACCTGATTGCTGTTCCGGGCGAAGGCACATTGGTGAGCAAGTATGCCACTTTCAGGGATGAATTGCTGCGGTTGCCCGGTATCCAGGATGTATCACATCTATCACTGAATCCGCTGGGCAATGGTAATACTACAGAATATGTGAGCTGGCCAGGTAAAGACCCCAATGAGGCGATCTCGTTCCATAATACGGCTGTAGGATATGATTTTGTAAAAGTAATGAAGGTGCACCTGGTGGGGGGGCGTGATTTTTCTCCGGACTTTGCAGATTCCTCCAATTACCTGGTAAACCAGATGGCAGCCAGGCGTATGGGGTATAAAGATGCCGTTGGCCAGCCGCTTACTTTTTGGGGAAAGCCGGGAAAGATCGTGGGTGTGATTGAAGACTTCCATTTCAATTCTTTGCATAAACCTATTACGCCGCTTATTATACGGCTCGATGATCAAAACAGCTTCGATAATATCCTTATCCGCACAGCGCCTGGCAAAGCCAAGGTAGCATTGGCTGGCCTGGAGGCGCTTTGCGGCAAAATGAATCCCGCTTTTCCTTTTTCGTATAGCTTCGTTGATGAAGGTTATAATAGTATTTATAAGAGTGAAGCCATTATTGGCAAGTTGGCTACTATTTTTACCCTGCTGGCCATCTTTATTGCCTGCCTGGGCCTTTTTGGTTTGGCCGCTTTCACTGCAGAGCAACGTACCAAAGAAATTGGGGTGCGCAAAGTACTGGGAGCGAGTGTAACCAGTATTGTGGGTTTGCTTTCCAAGGATTTCCTGAAGCTGGTATTGATTGCTATAGTGATGGCGACACCTGTAGCCTGGTGGGTAATGCACGAATGGTTGCAGGCCTTTAGCTACCAGGTAAACATGAGCTGGTGGATTTTTGGGCTGGCCGGTGTGCTGGCAGTGATCATAGCATTGATCACCATCAGTTTCCAAAGCATTAAAGCTGCTTTGATGAGTCCGGCGAAGAGTTTGAAATCAGAATAACCATACAAAATAGCTATAAATACAAGATCATGCTGTCTCAACATTCATCGTATTATTCAGTAGAGAACAAACAACCTCGCAAGACTATTCCGGCAATGCTTATTGTGCTGCTTGTGGGAATGCAATTGCTCACCATCCGCGCTACCGCACAATCCAATGAAGCTACTCCCTGGCAACCTGTGTATGCTTTGCCTTCGCCTGCGGGCTGGGGTACGGAACACTTCCCGCTGCCGCCGGATTTTGCCCCGACCTTTGTTGGCAAAGGCACAGAAGATATTCGTTTTCATCCCGGCTGGGGCGATTCTGCCAGTCAGGGGTATTGGTCTTATACTTACCTGTGGTGGCTGGATGGTATTGTTACTTTCAGTGAATCAATGCTGCAGCAAAACCTCCAGGCTTATTATGCTGGCCTGGTAGGCAGGAATATTGAGAGCAGGAAAATTCCAGCAGAGAAAGTAGTGGCTACAGTAGCCACTGTGAAAAAGATCAAGCGAGCTGAAAAGGACAAGGAAACTTACTCGGCAACGATCAGTATGCTGGACTATATGACCCAGAAGCCAATGGTATTAAATGGTCTTATTCATGTGAAAGATGCGCTGAATGCCAGCCATTCGGTCGTACTGATAGAAGTGTCACCCCAGGCGCTAACCCATGCTGTATGGAAGCAAATGGACGAGATCGTTGCGGGATTTGTGCCTTCACAAAAGCGTTAGATCTACTTACACTTCCCTGTACTCAATGCCCTCTGGCCGGCCCCGGAAATACTGTCCGGGATGATAACCTGAGAATTCTTTAAAGTCATGAATAAAGTGGGATTGATCATAGTAGCCGCATTCGTAAGCAATGTCGGTAAGTGACCTGAAGTCATTGCCATATTGTGTGAGGGCCGCCTGGAAACGAATAATGCGGGAATAGACCTTGGGACTGAAGCCGGCATACTCGACAAACTTGCGCTCAAACTGTCGCCTAGATAAATTAAAATGATTTGACAGCTGCTCTACGCTCATAGGTGATTGAGCATGGATCACTTGTTTCACTGCGGATTGTATAACAGGTTCACGACGTTTGTTCTTATTGAGCTGATCTTTCAGAAAGGCTGCCAATAACTGAGCACGGTGCTCATTGGTGCCAGCCAGCATGATCCTTTCTTCCAATAGTTTGCCTTCGGCACCCAGGAAATCGCCCAGGTCAATCATATGATTGATGATATTGGTCGATGCGCACCTGAACAACTGCGGAATGGCAAAAGGGTAGAGGTAGGCGCCAAAAATGCCAAAGCTTTCCCCGGTTACAAATCTTTTATAATGCTTGGACTGTGCATGCAATAGGGAATAATTGTAAAGAGGCATTATACTGTCGTCCTCAGCAATGGGACTGAACAAACCCTTGTAATGGAATACCAATTCGGCGCAGCCATCGGCCATCGAGCGATACACATAAGAACTGCCTGGTGCTACCTCATGCTCAAATACCCAGAAGCAGCGTACATAAGCTGCTAAAGAGGGGGGAGCTGGTATGGTATAATACCTGGTATTCATCGAAGTGCTGATTACTCAAATATAACTCTTTTCGCTAGCCTTTCATACTGACTAAAGAGGTGATACTTTTGGTCTGCTTCGAAAAGGAAAAGGGGGCGCTTCTTTGCTTTCTGCTATTCACTGCCTCCATACAATCTTTGTGCGAGCGAATAATAAACCGGTGGCATATGGTGGATGAATATGTTCTTGCCATCGAATGGATATTGCTTACGGTACAGTTCATCGGGCATGAGGATGATGGGAGAGCCTGCCCGCATATAATTACTGCCCGGAGCATAAACAGGCTCCTTTAACTGGGGCAGGAACTTTTTCACTTGTTTGAAAACGGTTTTCCCCAGGTATTTTTGAAACCTCTTTTGTGAGCGTCTGGAGCTACGGCTCATCGAATTAAACGCATGGTTGAGGTACAGGCGGGCCAGGAAAGGCAGCTTTTTAAGACCTGTACCTATGTTCACAAAGGGGTTGGCCTCGTTAAAGTCTTGTAAGGACTGCAGGCTAAACGGGGTCTCAGGTACCCAGTCGAGGGCGTTGACGACGGTATAGCTCCAGCCTACGCGGGTAATAAAATCATAGTCATACACATACTGCATATTGCCGGGTTTGGGAGCTGCGCTGCAATAGGTTTTGTAAACAATGTCGTTGGGCAGTGATCCGGCCTGTGCCTGATAATACAGCCATGAGCGCAGCAGAAAGCACAAGGCGCCGCCCTGGCTATGTCCGACAATAACAAAATCCTTTATTCCTTTCTGCCGGTACGTTTTGATGTATTCTGCAATGGAAGGGGCCATATGGGCTATGCCGATCAGCCAGCCTACATGCACGGTGGCGGCCGGGTTTTCGGCCAGTTTATATTGAAAGCTGGCGGTGCTGTCGTTCAATTGTAACTGTCCAGTGGCTGGCACCATGGCTGCATAGAAATTCTCCAGCCAACTGGCTGCTGCTCCGACGGTACCGCGCAGGCTGATCACGGCCACTTTCTCATCTTTACGTATCCACATATCCCATTGGTTCAACAGTCCTACTTCGGGTGAACGGTATACCAACTGGTATTGTAATGGAGCGGGCGTCTTTTCCTTCGATAATAAGGTATCATTGATCTTGCCGGTAATGCGCAGCATTTCGAGGTACTCCTGTATATCAAAACCGGGTTTGAGAATGGATTGTGCAGGGGCCTGCAACATGGTTATCACCAGGATCATAAGGGTACAAAAAGGGCGTGGAATGATACGCAGGAATATGCCAGGATTGGGACGGATAAGCTGGTTGGGACTTCCCGGTGACCTCATAATAAGAATTATTTGTATAAATCTATTGAATTTTTAGAAGAATGTGTAGTAGATGGTGAGTGGGGATTCTTTCTTAGATTGCACCCTCAAATCTTGTGTTTATGAGTCAGGTGATCATTTCAGTCAAGAACCTCGTTAAAAAGTATGGTCAGTTTGAAGCGGTGAAAGGTATCAGTTTCGACGTGCAGGAAGGGGAGATCTTTGGCCTGCTAGGCCCTAATGGCGCTGGTAAATCCACCACGCTGGAGATCATAGAGACGCTGCGTGAGAAAACATCCGGGGAAGTGACGGTCAATGGATTTAACCTGGATACGGATCCCAATGAGATCAAAAAGATCATCGGTGTACAGTTGCAAACCTCGGGCTTCTATCCCGGTCTTAATCTACTGGAACTGGTAGACCTGTTTGCCGGATTGTACAACCGGTCGGTCAATGCACGCGACTTGCTGAAAAGTGTGAACCTGGAAGATAAAGCCAAAAACAAATACAAGGAGTTGAGTGGCGGACAAAAGCAACGGTTTTCTATTGCTACCACGCTTATCAATCAACCAAAGATCATTTTCCTGGATGAACCCACCACGGGCCTGGATCCACAGGCACGCCGCAACCTGTGGGACCTGGTGAAGAATATCCGCGAGCAGGGAACCACGGTGATCATTACCACGCATTATATGGATGAAGCGGAGGTATTGTGCGATCGGATTGCCATTATAGATTCCGGAAAGATCATCGCGCTGGATACTCCTGATAAGATGATCGATGATTTAGTAGCCACTGGTTTTGAACGGCGCAAAGAAGTGAAGAATGCTAACCTGGAAGATGTGTTTATCAGGTTAACGGGGCATACTTTGAGGGAGGAGTAGGAAAGGCATCGAGGCAAAAAGGCATTAAGGCAACGAGGTACATTATCACATTATCAATCTTCAAATTATCAAATAGCCCATGGACTTACGTTATCCGATCGGTAAATACGAACCGAAGCCTTTTTCTGACAGGCAAAAGCGGGAATGGTTGCAGGATATCCAATTCCTGCCGGGATTGGTGGAGCAAGCCATTGAAAATCTGGATGAGCGTCAGTTTGATACTCCCTACCGGGACGGAGGATGGACGATAAAGCAGGTCGTGCATCATTTGCCGGACAGTCATATGAATGCTTATACCCGTTTTAAGTTGGGACTTACAGAAGACAAGCCTGTCATTAAAACATATGACGAAGTGCTGTGGGCCAACCAGCGTGATGTAGCGGTGGTGCCTGTCAACATTTCCATCACGCTGCTCTATGCTTTACATACACGCTGGCATGCAGCTATTCGTGACCTTACAGATGAGCAGTGGAAAAGAATTATCTTCCATCCGGCACAAAATAAGGAGATCACCCTATGGCATTTATTGGGCATGTATGCCTGGCATGGCAAGCACCATGTGGCGCATATTACTACCCTGCGCGAAAGGAAGGGATGGCGATAGAAAAGCCTGCACAATGACTTACATCACCGCACAGGCTTATACAAAAAAACAACCTTTCAACATTCCTTATAGACAGATCTTCTCGTTTGTTTACACGATAAACGGATCCACAATAGCCAGCACTGCTGCTTCTGAAAGTGGTTCGTCAAATGCTTCTGTTGCTGCATTTACAGAAATGCCTGTTCCATTGATGTTTACAATATCGATAGTAGCCTGGGTGGTTAGGTCTTCCCCATTATAGCTTGCCTGTACGGCTGCGCCAATAGCTCCGGTATCCTTGCCGGTGATCCATGGCTTAATGGTCGTATTGCTTAAGAAGTTGCGGCGCATGTATCGTATGTGTGCTGCGTGCCTGGCTTCTACAGAATGTATCTGCAGGGCAGCGGTCAATACATCGTTATTGGAGATCAGTTCTGCCGCCCGGCCTTTATAAGCCCGCACGCCGGTATCTTCAAATGTTTGCGCTACGGCCAGCAATAATCCATAGTTGGTGAACACATCTTTGAAAGGACCATTGTTGGATCCATTGCCTGCGCTGAAATCGAAGGTGGGTTTGGCAATTGGCGTAGAACCACTGGCTGTGATAGCTGTCTTCAAAAAGGCTACGTGTGCATTCTCATGATCACGAATGGTAGTGTAGGCGCCAGTAGGAGCGCCGGCAGGTACAATACCGCTCATAACAGCCTTGGTATAGAACTCTGCTTCCAGGTATTCCAACTTTAAAGCATATTGTAATACATCTAAAACGGTACCGGTGGTGCCACGGCCATAGGCCTTGCTGAAAAGCCCGCCGAGGGCTAATGGTACAGCAGCCAGGGCCAGCTTGCCACCCAGGTTGGCGAATTGTTGTATCACCTTACGGCGTGGGCTGAGCCTGTCATATATTTCCGGATCGACTTTTTCAACTTCAGTAATAATATGGTGGATATTCATACTTGTATTTTTAGGAAGTGGGTAAGTTGGATGCGTTGATCTTCGACTTCAGGAAAGAAGAAGCGGTGGCCAATACCTCGCTGGGCGGTTTGGCCATATCCAGTCCCATTGCGTCAATAACTGTATTGTCGGCAAAGGAGCCATTGGAGATGAGGTCGCGGATAAGAGCCGCATGCCTGGCTTCTACAGAAACAATTTTACCAGCCAGCAAAAGATAGTCAGGACTGGTAATCAATTTGCCAGCTCCATTGTAGGCAGAGACCCCGAGGTCTTCAAATGCTTTGGCAGTGCCCAATACGCTATCGCGACTGGAAAAGTTAATGGCGGCGAAGTTTACTTCAAGGCCTGGGATGGCCTTATCGGCCAGTGCTTTTTTGAAGAACTCACGGTGGGCCACTTCATGATCCCTGATATCTGTAAGCAGGGCCGTTTCTGTGGCGGTAATACCCGAGAAAGGTGTCATGATCACCTGGGTATAAAAGGCTGCTTCCAGCTGCTCGAGTGCATAGGCATAGTTTAAGATGCCGATGTCACCGCTGCCAAGGTTAATACCACTGTCGTCATTCTTATCTTTTTTACAGGCACCCACCACAGCGGCCATTGTAACCAGGCCGGCAGTTTGTGTAAGAAATCGCCTTCTTGCCAAGCCTTTTGCGGTAATGGCATGCTGATCCTCAGAAACATACAAGTGTTTTTGTTTCATACAATTTGTTTTGCTGAAATGATACAATAGAGATTACGTAGTAACCATCAGAAAATGAAATGGACGATCATGTGGGGGCTTGCACCCGCAACCAGGATGTTACATTGTTCAGTATTTCTCTGAATAATTGTGGATTATTTAAACACGATTATAGAAATAGAAGGCTCACACCGGGCTTTACATTCGTCCTTATAAGCTTGATAAGGACAATCGGGCTTGTTATAACAAATGCTGATTCACAATTATATACGAAGTACAAGATGCTAATAGTTTTAACAGGGTATAAAAAGTTCAATGTTTTATAAATAAAGTGTGTAACGTTAAACAGGAATACTTTTCTGTGTAAGATCCGGGACAAATTGGGAAGACTGGTTACCCCTAAAAAAAGGGAAGGCCGGCAAAAGCCAGCCCTCGTGTGAGCTATTTAGCTCCTGGGTAACACCACATGATCGATCATATGTATAATTAGGTTTTAATTAATTGCAGGCTATTGGTTTTGTCAACTTCTTTCTTTTGCGGAGTCTATATGGGAGGTGATGAAATAAATACGTAATAAGGCTTATTATTAGATTTAGGAAACCCGATTTTTATGTTTTACTCCAGTAAATCCAATTTTATTGGAAATCCGTATCCCGAAGCCATTAATTTCCGACTGGGGATGTATTTTTACTTTTTTAATTACAACCCGTCATTAATTTACGACCATGGCTTACTGGCTTGTTAAATCAGAACCATTCAAATATTCCTGGGAACAGTTTGAAAAGGATAAAGAAACTTATTGGGATGGGGTGCGCAATTATGCTGCCCGTAATTTCATGAAAGAAATGAAAAAAGGTGATCAGGTATTGTATTACCACAGCAATGAAGGATTGGAGATTGTGGGTATTGCAAAGGTGACGAAAGAGTTTTACCAGGATCCTACTACTGATGAGGATGCCTGGGTGGTGGTGAACCTGGCGCCTTATAAAAAATTAAAGAAACCGGTAAGTCTGGCACAGATCAAGGCTGACAAACGGCTGGCCAATATGGCGCTGGTGCGCCTGGGCAGGCTGTCGGTAGGCCCCGTTACCAAAGAAGAGTGGGACGTTGTGATGGAACTGGCCGGGCAGTAGGGTTACTTTTTGGGTGTTATTGGTATCAATAATACAAGTCCTTCATTGATGGGCCTGCTACAGGGCCCATTTTTATTAAATCCAATATTGTTTTATGGGTGCATGTTGACCGGCCGTGAGGTACGGAAGGGGATCACTATGAGTGGCCATGGATAGTACGCAACCGGATTACGTTATCTGCAAATAGTTTTATGTAAAATAAAATTCACTGCATCTAATCTTCACTTACGCTAAAAAAGTATAGCCATGAAATTCAACACACGATGGCAGTTACCCCTATTGGTGGTACTGTTGATGACTGTCAATGCCTGTAAGAACGGGAAAGAAAACAAAGATACAGTAGTCGCTTTATCGCAGAAACTGGATAAAGTGACCAATGCCAGTGCTACTCCCAATGCCGATGCCAATGTAGCGCTCCAATATAAGTATATGGACACGCCCGGTAGTGTAACCACTGATTCGGTGGGCGACAAGGAAGAAGAGCAGGCTCCTCCAGCTGGTAATGAGAAAAAGAAGGATCAATCTCCCCGGCAAACTCCTGCAGCCAATCCGGACTGGGATAAGAAGATCATTAAGAATGCAACTTTATCAGTAGAAGTAAAAGATTATGTCCGCTTCAATGAGTTGGTGCGTGCTGCGGTGAAGCAATCCGGCGGTTATATAGCACAGGAAGAACAAAGTGAATCGGATTATAAAATAGAGAACAGTGTTACGATCAAGGTGCCGGTTGATCAGTTTGACAATACGGTATCGGCGCTTACCCCCGGCAAGGAAAAAGTACTGGTGCGCAAGATCACTTCACAGGATGTAACAGGTGAAGTGGTAGATACAAAGGCCAGACTGGAAGCCAAACGCCAGGTGCGACTACGTTATCTCGACCTGATCAAGCAGGCCAAGAACATGGAAGAGATATTGCAGGTACAAAACGAGATCAACGATATTCAGGAAAATATGGAGGCTGCTGCTGGCCGCGTCAATTACCTTACGCACTCCGCTGCTTTCAGTACTATACAGCTAGGTTATTTCCAGGTATTGAATCCCAATGCCAGGGATATAGAAGCGCCACAGGGCTTTGGACAAAAGGTGTTGACAGCACTAACAGCCGGGTTGGGATGGGTAGGAGAGCTAATTATATTATTGGTTACCCTCTGGCCAGTATGGCTGGTGTTGCTGACCGCCTGGTGGTTATACCGGAAATATCGCCCCGCTAAACAAGTGGCTGTAAGCAGTCCCGCTCCACCAACAGAGCAGGGAGCCTGATCGTATTTTAAGTTTCTCATTGCTGGGTCTTTTATACGGAATGGTGTCTGGTGACTTTGGTGTTGCCAGGCGCCTTCTGTAATTTTACGGCAATCGGTCCCGCAACCATGCGGGATGAACCGGCAATGCGTTTGCTTCGATAGCAGATTTCTCCCTGTGGTAGAAATGACGAAAATGTGAGGATGCCGATACGCACTTGCAGTAAAACAATAACTTTCAACAAATCTTATAATGAAAAAGAAATTAGTTGTCCTTACGGGAGCAGGCATCAGTGCCGAAAGTGGGTTAAAAACCTTTCGGGATAGTGATGGCTTATGGGAAGGATATGAAGTGACGGAAGTGGCTACACCCAGGGGCTGGAAAAAGAATCCGCAGCTGGTGCTTGAATTCTACAATTTACGTCGCGGGAATGTGCTGGAAGCACAGCCCAATGCTGCCCATTATGGGCTGGCAGCACTGGAGGCGTATTATGATGTACAAATTATAACGCAAAACATAGACGACCTGCATGAGCGCGGAGGCTCATCCAACGTATTGCACCTGCATGGCGAGATATTCAAAATGCGCAGTGAAATAGATGAAACGCTGATCTATGATATAAAAGGTGATATCAATATGGGTGATACAGCAGAAGATGGCGCGCAGCTGAGGCCGAATATTGTATGGTTTGAAGAGCCTGTACCGCTTATTGAAGATGCTGCCCGTATAGTGAGGCAGGCAGATCTGTTTGCTGTAATAGGCACTTCGCTGGTAGTGTATCCTGCTGCGGGCCTGCTAAACTATGCTCCCTGGCATATCCCGAAGTATATTATCGATAAAAAAATACCTGCTACTTCCTCGGTGGGCCCGCTTACCATCATTGAGAAACCTGCTACGGAAGGTGTGCAGGAGCTAATTAATCTGTTGACAAAATCCTAAAGCGGAGCTATGAAATATTTTCAATGAAGATGATGCCCTGTTGTTCGAGTTCTTCCAACACAGGCTCATAGATCTGTGCAAGGATTGGAATATGCAATCCGGTCAATTGAATTTTTCCTTCTAAGATCAGTTTGGCGGCAATGCCGAGGGGTAATCCTACTGTCTTTGCCATTGCCGTGCGTAACTGGTCTTCTCCTTTTACAATGAGGGTGCTACTGATGTTGTTGGTGGAGCCGTCGGGTGTTTCGTAGGTTATTTCATGCAGCATCACGATCATGTCTTTGTCTTCTTTACCCAATACGAGTTTTGTTTCCAGGGCAAATTGCAAAACATCTGCTGCGCTGCAGGTGCCTTTATTGATCACGGTGCTGTCGTCATCCATGCCGAGGAAGAACAGTTGTTTCATCGACAAGTTGGCTTCATGCATCTGACCGGCTACGGTAGCTGCCGCTTTTGTTTTTACTTCATTGAGGTTGATATCCATCAGATGCCCCTGGTCATCCACCATCATAAAATCCTGCAAGGCTTTACGCTCGTTTTCATCCACTTCCTGCTCTGCATTGATCAGTTGCTGTAGTTTTTCCAACAGCTCTTTGGTTTGGGCAACGCGGGTAGTCAGTTGTTTTTCTATCCAGTCTGAAAAGCCGTGGGTATTCAAATGCTGGTGGAAGAATCGTTGCAAGGTGAGACCATTGGTATCGTATTGCTCGGTTTCATCGGTCAGCTTTAGTTCAATTAGGTTTTTCCATCCAAAGCAAAACTCGGGGTAGCGGAGGGTGGTGCGTATAAAAGTGGCTGCTTCTTCCAGCTGGTAAATGGGAATATAGCTAAGGGAATCGCGGTTGGGGTACCAGGCGAGGTAACCAAGTTCAGGCACATTTACGACGCGATTGGCGTCAAAGAGTTCGCTATAGGACATTTGGATATCCTGCTGATCTTCTTTGAATATCGCGCCTGCCTTGCCGGCCAATACAACATTGCGCGGGTTCCAACTGATCTTATAATGCCAGGGATTGTCGTCGTATTCCGGGGCTACCAGGCCGCCGCAGTGGGATTTGAAGGAAGTAATCCTGCCCCCGGAGGCTTTGATGCGGTGAATTAGCTGCATGGCGCTCATGTGATCAATGCCAGGGTCGAGGCCCATTTCACAAAGGAATAACAATCCCTTTTCCTGAATTTGTGGCGCCAATGACGCAATCCTTTCATCTACATAAGAAGCTGTGAGCAGGTGTTTACCCAATTCCACACAACTGGCGGCTACCAGGAAATGGAGAGAAGGGGGAAGGAGGGATATTACGATATCGGCCGTTGTAATAAGCGCATTACGGCCTTTTTCATTTTCCACATCAATAGCTACAACCTGGGTGTGGGGAGCATCACCTGTTTTGGAGCGGGCGAGGGCGAGGTTATTATCGGCTATGGTAAGCTGCCATTGGTGAGCCTGTACAGTGGTTGTGAGGTACTCAATAAGGCAGGTGGCCGACTTGCCGGCACCAAACACTAAAATCTGTTTCATGCAAATCCGGATATGGATTGCAATATAGAAAAGAATAACCGGACCGCTATAAGCTGCCCGGTTTTCTCGTTCTGAGCCGTCCTTAAAAATGAGTTATTGTTGTAGTTTGATCTCGCCAAGCAGGGTAGTTTGGCCTTCTTTTACATCCGCATCGAGGATGGCATCTTTGTATGGCTTTTTAGCATCAATCCATACTTTCCATGCTCCGGGTGGTACAATAAAACTGAATCCACCCCCTTCTGCAGGTTTTACTTTGAGGGAGTCTGTTCCATTAATGGCTATCACAACCTCGGCCGCATCAGTTGGTGAAATTTTCCCCGAAATAGAAGATTGTCGCATAACACGAACGGCGTGCAGACTGGCTACCGCGATGACTATTACGATCAACGTGGCAATGGTCTTTTTCATAACGAATGGTTTTAGCGATGGTACAAATCAATATCCCCGGGCTTGCGCACAGGAAACGTTTCACACGAGCAACGGTTAAAAACGGGAGTGAGGGGAAATCATATGCAATCGCAGGTAGACAAGTATTCAATTTTTGTGCCATGGTCTGTGACCGGGCAGCAGGGGATGATGCGATCTTTAATTTTGACCGCTTTAGGATGCTATAAATGCGTTACAAGTTAACCGGAATTTAATATCCTGCATGGGCCAGCCCAAGGGCTTTGGAGTTAATACGGGTAATAACATAATCAACTGTTACGCCCCGATTGGTACGTGGCGCCTCAACTGTTTTCTGTTCCCCGGGGGCTACATCACTAAAGAGCAGCAATTGGGTCTTGACCACACGCTTTTCAGGTCCCAGGTAACGAACCTCTACCTGGACCTCATCTAAGGGATAAAGACTGTTATTGGAGATAGTGAGTTGGAGATCGGAAATGCCGCCCAATACGCCTGTTTTGTATTTGTTGGCATCTACAGCTACCAGCTGGTGGATATTTTTGCGGGCCTGTTCTACTTCCTGGCGGTTTACCGGAGTTGCTTCAGTTTTATTGGTTACCAGGGCGGGAATTACTTTTACAGTTTGCCGTTGGGATACATCCTTCACGGGCAGGGATTCTTTCATGGCAGGCGCCGCCGCTTTATGATTAACGGGTGAGCCAATGGCTTCCTGCTTTTTGTTGTCTGGTTCAACAGCAGGTAGTTGCTGGTCGGTAGCCACGTTGTTGTCTATTGATGTCAGGTTATCCTGTGGTACTGGCAAGGATGCTTCCTGGGTGGGCAATTGATTTCTCTTGTCGCGCTCCTGGATCTGCTTCACCAGCTGGTCGAGGGCTGCACTGTCTTTTTGCTGGCGGTTGTTGCTGATCACAAGCCCGATGATAACGCCTCCCAGTAATAAGCAGGCGGCTGCTATACTGCGCATTAATAACCGGTGGTTATTGGTACCTGGCAATAGGTTGTGGGCCAGTTTTTCTTCCTGCCGTGGGTGGTTCCTGTCAACGATCTCGGAGAAACCAGCTGCAGGGGTTTCTTCCGCAGCGACCAAAGTAGCAGCAGCTTTATTGGCTATGAGCTGGTTGGCGGCTGCGCTTTCGGCCTGTTTTATCTTTTCTTCCCGCAGGCGGGCAAACTTTTCATTTAACAGGGAAGTGGAGGCGGCGGATTCTTCTTTATCGGTTATTGGAGTATTGGCCGATGTTGTTTTGCCCGAGCCGGTGACGGTTGTTGTGGTAGTGTTACCACGGTCACCAGCTCCGGCGGGTAAAGTAACGTATATCTTTTTAGCAATAATTGGTTGGGGAGTATTGTTGCCAGTGAGGGGAGCAGTAACCACAATGGCTTCGGTATGTACCGGTTCCTGGTAAGTGATGTTGGTTTGTGAGGCTTGTGTGGCGGATAGCTGGGTTGCTGTTTTCTTGTAGAAACGGTCATACGGTTGTTCCTCTAGTGCAGGTGCGAAGGCCTTTAATTCGGCAATTTCGCTGGGGTAGCGCCATGCAGCACTTTTCCCATCCAACCATACAAGGTCATAAGGTTTGAGGCCTTTGGTAGTTAACTCTTCCACTGAGTAAGGCCCCGATTGCTTGTTGTCTCGAAGTAATAAATACTTGTTCATATTTCATCGATAAGCATTCACAAAAGCTTAAAAGCGATTGTAGCGGTACGATCACGGAAACATGCCGGGTAGTTATTCAGGGGGATTGGAGTAGGGAATGGAATTGGAGGTGGATTCTTTCTAAAGTGTATATGCAAGTTAATAACTTGGCCTCATTTATTCCAATTACCAGGCCGGAAAATTGTTAAAAGGATGACAATAGAGCCTTATTTTTACAACTACTTCATTTATAGTATGATTTTATGGATACAAAAGGAACTATGACACAGCTACACATCCCTTTGTCTTTGCCATACCTGAACCAGGTACCTGCCGGTGGAATGACCGTGTTGGCGGGGGATATAGGGGGCACTAAAACGAACCTGGCCATTTACCAGGTCACCCCGCAGGGAATGAAAGTGGCTCAGTCGGCACGTTATGCCTCTACTGAATATAAATCGCTGACCTCTATTATCCAGCACTTCCTGTCGGATAATGATCTGTCAAAGCCCGACCGGATCAGTCTGGGAGTAGCGGGTCCGGTATTGAATGGGAAGGTAGACCTTACGAACCTGAGCTGGGTATTGGATCAGGCAGATATTGCCCGGGACCTGGGGGTAGGGAAGGTAGTGATGATCAATGACCTGGAAGCCATGGCTTATGGACTGGCAGGGTTGCAGCCGGAAGACTTTATTACGATCCATGCGGGCAAGGAAAAGGCGGTAGGGAATATGGCTATTATAGCACCGGGAACGGGGCTGGGCGAAGCCGGACTGTATTGGAATGGGAAAGCTTATTTCCCTTTCCCCACAGAGGGCGGGCATTGTGACTTTTCTCCGCGCACTGATCTGGATATGGAATTGTGTAAATACCTGCAGCTGAATGGCGGGGTAGTTAGCTGGGAAAAGGTGGCGGCAGGTCCTGCTGTTACCAGCATTTATACTTTTTTGCGTGATGTAAAGAAGCGGGAAGAGCCCTCCTGGTTATCGGAGCAACTGGCTGTTGAAAAGGATGATTCTGCGGTAATCAGCCAGGCGGCGCTTCACAACAAGGCAGCTATTTGTGTGGAAACCATGGATCTTTTTATCCGGTATATAGCCCGGGAAACCTCTAACCTGGTGCTGAAAATGAAGGCTACGGGCGGTGTTTTCCTGGGTGGGGGCATTCCTCCCAAAATTGCTCCGCTGCTGTTGAAGGAGGCTTTTTACCGGCATTATATGGATTGTGATCGTATGCAGCATCTGTTGGAAGGAGTGCCTATACAGATCATCAAGAACGATAAAACGGGTTTGCTGGGAGCTGCCTACTATGGGGCTTATGGGGAATATTGATGCCAGCTGTGCATGTAAATAAAGACCTGCCGGCTGTGGCTAACTTGTTGATGAACGGAAAACAATTGATCCATAGTTACGTTAAATTTGTTTGGAAGTGCCTCCCGGCTAACGCCTAATGCAACTATACTATGTGTTAGGTTGTTACACCCGAAGAATCCGGCAACCTCATTCTAAATTAGAAATTGTCTCGTATGAACAAGCGTGGTTATCAGTTTATCCTGTGCGTATGTCTTTTATCAGCCTTCCAGATTTCTCCCTCTTTTGCCCAGAAAAGTAAAGTAACAGAGAATGTAGACCTGGTATTTCACAATACAGCGGAGATGCTGCAGCAGATCCATTATGCGCCCAAGCAGCTGGATGACAAATTTTCTACGCAGGTGTTTACGGCCTATCTTGACCAACTGGACCCCGGTAAACGCTTTTTTCTGCGGGAAGACCTTCAGCAATTCAAGAAATATCAATTGCAACTGGACGACGAAATGAAAGGGAAAGTAGTACACTTTTACAAGGTTGTGAATACTTCCTTCCGCCAACGGCTAAAGGATTCGGAGGCAATCGTGGACGAATTGCTCAAGCAGCCTTTCAAGTTCAATACCCGCGAAGAATACAATACGAATACGGATAAACTGGATTATTGTAAGTCGGTGGACGACCTGAAAAGCCGCTGGCACAATTACCTCAAGTTCCAGGTACTGGGACAATACGAGGACCTGCTCGATATTCATGCGCGGGATACAGCCAATAAGCTGAGTGATGCACAAATGGAAGAGAAGGCGCGTCAAACGATCCTGCGTATCGAAAAACGCAATATCGCCAACCTGCAGAAGCTTACTACTGATGAAGAGGCTTTCAATACATATGTAAACAGTATTACGAACCTTTATGACCCTCACTCCAATTATTTTCTGCCGGTTGACCGCCGGGAGTTCCAGGAAAGCCTGAGTGGTGTGTATTATGGCATTGGCGCTTTGCTGCAGGATATGCAGGGTAAAATAGGTATTGGTGAACTGATGATCGGTGGCCCGGCCTGGAAATCAGGACTGGTAGAGAAAGGAGATGTGATTGTAAAGGTGGCTCAACAGGGCGGCAAGCCTGTGGAAGTAGCTGGTTTTGTAATGAGTGAGGTGATCAAACTTACCAGGGGCCAGCAAGGCACTTCGGTGACGATTACTTTCCGTAAGAACGATGGCAGTCTGAAAGATGTAACGTTGAAGCGGGAAGCGCTGCAACTGGACGATACGTTTGTAAAGAGTGCGATCATAGAAGATTCTGTAAAGCTGGGTTATATATCTTTTCCAAAGTTCTATACTGATTTTGGCGATGCGAATGGACGTAGTTGTGCGGCTGATATGGCGCGTGAACTGGCCCGCCTGCAACAGGAAAATGTAAAAGGGATTATCATTGATATTCGTGATAATATAGGCGGTAGCCTGGGAGAGGTGATCAATATGATTGGTCTGTTTATCAAAGAAGGACCCGTGGTACAGGTGAAAGGTCCATCAGGAGAGCCTTATGTGAGCCGTGTAAAAGGAAGAACGGTGTTGTATGATGGCCCCCTGGTGGTATTGGTGAATGAAATGAGTGCTTCTGCTGCAGAAATCTTTGCTGCGGCTATACAGGATTACCGCCGTGGTATCATTGTGGGTAGTAGCTCTACGTATGGCAAAGGGTCGGTGCAAAGGCCTTTCGGTATAGGCGACAACCGTGTTGCGGCTATGAATGCTGTTAATACAGACCTGGGTACATTGCATGTAACCTTACAAAAATATTATCGTATTACGGGGGCAGCTACGCAGCTGAAAGGGATAGAGGCGGACATCAAATTGCCCGGCATTTATGAGCCGTATAAAATGCAGGAAAAGAACAACCCTACAGCGCTGGCCTGGGATACTATTCAGGCTGTACCTTTTGCGCTGTTGGATGAGCAGGGAACAATTTCCAAAGTAGCTGCGCTTTCGAGCGAACGCATGCGGCAGGATACCACCTTGCTGGCGCTCAGTAGGAACCTGCAGTGGATGCAAAACAGGAATGGTATCTATCCGCTGCAACTGGATAAATACCGTGCTGCTGAAAAAGAATTGCAAACGAAAGTAAGCGCGATACGAAAGGAACTGGTATCTGCAAAGCCGATGGGCGTGAAGAATACTGCGGATATGGATGAGTCGCTTAAAACCAAAGAGCAATTCAAAAATGACAGCAACAAAGCCTGGATCAACTCCTTAAAAAGAGACCTGTTCTTATCTGAAGCTGTGTATGTGATGTATGATTACCTGCGGCTGAAAATAAGTTAATGTCATACACACAACAATGAGATATATCAGTTTAGTTGTATGCCTGTGCCTGACTACCCTGGTGCAGGCACAAAGAGCCAGGGGGGATAGCAGTAAGCCATTTGTGTTGGGCGTTGTTGATCAGCTACACTCCAGGCTGCTGGCTGAAAAGCGAACTGTCAACATCTATCTTCCCGAAGGATATGATCCACAAGACACGGTCACTTATCCGGTGATCTATTTACTGGATGGCGCTGCGGATGAAGATTTTATTCATGTAACGGGGCTTATTCAATTTAATAACTTCTCCTGGATCGACCGGGTACCGAAATCAATTGTAGTAGGCATCATTAACACAGACAGGAAAAGGGATTTTACGTTCCCCACTACTGTTAAAGAGCAAAAGGATCAATACAAAATGTCTGGCCGGTCGGCGCTCTTCATTGCTTTCCTGGAGAAAGAATTACAACCTTTTATCAATAAGAAATACAAGGGAAGTGGTTCCAATATGCTGATCGGGCAATCGCTCGGCGGGCTTTTGGCAACAGAGATCTTACTGAAACGTTCCCAGCTTTTTAATAAGTATATTATTATCAGCCCCAGTTTGTGGTGGGACAATGGGTCCTTGTTAAATCTGCCATCTGCCTTATTGGAGGATACTTTCGATCATCCTACTGCGGTGTATATCGGGGTAGGGAAGGAAGGACTTACACCGGGTGCTAATCCCCGTGTGATGGAAGTGGATGCGAACCTGCTGGCAGATAGGATCAAAACTGCCAAAAGCAAGCAGGTGACTGTTCAATTCGATTATCTGCCGCAGGAAGATCATGCCACTATTATGCACCTTGCTGTTTTTAATGCACTCCGTTTATTGTATCCGCAGGCTGGCAGCAAAGACTGATCAGGTTTTATCTTTTCCCATAGTAATGTCTTTGGATTACCAGTTGTTCATTTCATCCTTGTTGATCCTTTCTGGTTCTTCCGGTGCATGGTCTCTCCAGTTTTTATCATACTTCACAAAGAAAGCGAGCCAGAGGGTTCTTGCCAGGCGCATCAGTACAGGCTGTAGTCCGATCAATAAAACACCGTTGATGGCCATCCAATAAAAGAAACGGTTATCCTGGGTGCTAAGGCCAATAAAGACCCACCAGGCCACCAGGGTGGCTACGCTGAGGGCTACGGACAATGCATAACTTACATAACTGGAGCCATAGTAGAAACCAACTTCCAGTTCAAAAGGCTGTCCACATTCGGGGCAACGTTCGTTCATCTTCATGGTGCGTTTTAGCTTGTAGGGGTTGGCTTCTACAAACATGTTGCCTTGCCGGCAGCGTGGGCATTTGCATTTAAACAGGTTGAATGGGCTGGGGTTGGATATTTTGGTGTCCGGGGCCATGGCGGGTATGTTTATATTTTCCATGATCATTTATTTTCAGTGTGGAATTGTTTCCTGAACTCCTCCGGGGTCATACCGGTATCTTTTTTAAAGAACCGGTTGAAGTAGGAATTGTCCTGGAAATTCAGGTCATAGGCGATCTCTGTTACGGTCATCCTGGCATTGGTGAGCAATCTTTTGGCTTCCAGGAGTACCCGGACACGGATCAGTTCACCAGCTGTTTTGCCCAGGAGGTCCTGGCACAGGGCATTCAGGTGATTGGGCGTTACGTACAAGAGATCGGCATATTCCTTCGGAAGGCGGATAGAACGGTAATGGGTATCGATCAACCGCCTGAACCCCCGGAGTAAGATGAGTTTTTGCTGGGGTATGGTCTTGACGTTGTGTGCAGCGAGGGAATTATCGATCAGCATGAATAATTGCAGCAATAATACGCGCACCATATCTACATGGTTTTTCCAATCGTGTCCTGAATAAGTAAGTATGGATTCCAGGAGCTGGGTGGCTTGTTTGTGCAGGTCGCCGGGCAACTGGCATACACCTTCTTCGCTAATGCCGCTGAAGAAGGGAAACCGATCGATGTAATGTGGATGCTGCAGGAATGATTTGAAGAAGTTCTCCGAAAAGTTGATAATGAATCCTTCCATAGGGCCTTCAAAATGCCAGCTGTGTACCTGGCCGGGGATCATGGCATATAACTGGAAGGGTTTTATGTCGAAAGTGGTGAAGTCGATGGAATGGGTTCCTTTGCCTTTGGTAAAAAGTACCAGGTGGTAAAAGGAGTGGCGATGGGGGAAATGGAGGTGTTGATAGTATTTCTCCAGGTAGCTGGAAAACCGGTCGGCCAGGAATTCGTCGCTGGTTCCTGGCTCCTTGCTGATGCTGCAGATATCATACACGGGTATGTTTTCCTTTGCCATGGTGAACTGGATTGAGAAACAAAGCTACATCCGAAAAGTGCAATCCACATGGTATAATTTAAGGCGTTGATGGTACTATTTACTGATGTCGGTATTGCAGGGCTTTGTGGTGCGGGGTGGTGGACCTGGTAAAAATAAGAAAAGCGATCTCGAAAGAGATCGCTTTTCCGGACAGACGCTGACAGTTGTTATTTCTGTTCCAGCTGTTGTTTGTTCTTCAGTCTAATAGCTTCCTGTAGTTTGCCGCCTTTTTCGATATCCTGGGCCAATAATAAGAACTTATTCCTGTGCGAGCCGATATCGGGTGTATCTACGGGTTTGCCAAAATTGTTCATGAGGAAGGAGAAGTCACCTCCCTGTTTGATTTGGTTCACGCCATGGCAACCCTGGCACCCGCCCATGGTGACGTATTTCTTATTATCCAACCCATTGGGCTGGTTGTTAAAGGGGGTATGCACATTGTCCCCGCGAAACCTGGCCAGGCCGGGATTCGATTCTATCACATAATTGGCAAGAAAATAACTGAAGGTGGTAGAATCGCTGGTTGGTTTGCCCTGTACACCCACCAGGCGATAGTATTGCAATACATTTTGGGGATTCCGTTTTTTCAATTCGCCATGTACATAAGCTGTAGATGCGTTTACTACATCGGGGATAGGATGAAGACGGGGATAATCAGGCGTAAGGGGCCCTTCATTGCCTGAGGTATCAATCTCCACATAGGCCATTTTATGTTTCTCCACATCCACGTGCTCCCAGGTAGCGAAGATGAAGTTGTTGTAATGTTCGGTCTTATGGATGATGTGCATGCCAATAAGCGCATACTGCGCATTGTTGTAATATACTTTTTGGGTGGTGGGGTCTTGTTCATACACAATGACATTACGGGTGATGAAGGTGCTGCTGTCCTCATCAGGAGCCAATTTTCTCCAGGCAGTCTTGATCTCCATAGCGCCCACTTGTCCAGTGAATATTTCGCTGCGTGGGTTTTCTCCACAGGGTAGCTGGAAGGTATATCCCTGGCATGTTTGGCAGGTACCAGGGCCCGAGGGATTGGCACAATAAGCTGCATATCGCGCAATACGTGCAACGTTAGAATCTGTTATTTGCTTCAATCTTGCTTTCGTTGATCCGACAGTATTTACATAGATGTATTCACGAGAGTTGCACTTGGCCTGGTAGAGTACCAGGTTGCTTCTGTTGGGAAAGGCATCTATGCGGCCATACAAATAGCAGGAGCCAATCTCGTTGTTCTCATCGAGGTTGTTCCACAGGCCAAAGCTGGCATTGGTGCCGGGCTTGGGTTGATTGCCTGTACCGATACTGTAATGGGGAGGTTTGTCGAATGGTTGCATTTGATCGCTGAAGGGTCTTAGTTCGCTCCGGTGAGCATAGGTTTCCCACACAGCCAGGTCGGGATATTTTCCCGGTGTATTGTAATTCCAGCTGCGATCCGGATAATCGCGCCGGTTGTTGGTGTAATAACTGGATTTCCAGTGCAGGGCCAGGAATTCACTCCAGGCAAAGGAGATAAGTGCTATACTATCGGCGTCCTTCGCCAGGCTATAAGGCGCTACGGCCGAATCGAAATATACATCGAATTTAAAAGCCGGGGTAGGAGGGCCTGCGGTCTCTTTCTCTGTGGGTTTGTTTTCGGGGCCTGCACAATTGAAGTAGAATAAGGCAATAACCAACAGGGTTGCTGCAACGAAGATGATCTTCTTCATAAGACAATTAAATTTTGGTGATAAAAGCAATAATGCATTGAAATATGCCAGGCTACTAAGTTTCGAGGCAATGACCGGTCGGTCCTGAGTGGAAGTGTAAATTAGAATGGTTTAGGCCGTTTTTCAACAACCTGGGGCTCTAAATTATAGCGTGTGGTTGTAAGGAGGGTAGGCTATCAGGTTATATCGGTGGTGTGCCACCGGAAAATGAAAACGCCTGTGCCACGCTAAGGGCGGCACAGGCGCTGGTGAAATACTTTTGGGAATGCTATCAGGGGACTACCGTGGTGGCGGTATCGTTAGCACGTTGTATCAGGGTCTTAGGCGTTCGCGTATCTCCCGAAAAGTTATTGCTGATAATGGAGGTTCCATAGGTGGTATTGATATAGATACCATAATGATTTCCGGTCCACAGAAAACTGCCTGTATCACTGATGAAAACATTTTCCTGTATGGTGCAATTGGCCGCATTGAACAGGGATATGCCATGCTGGGCAAAGTTCCTGATGGTATTGCCTTTGATCAGGATATTGGCATGGTCGTTGGAAACGGGCGACATGGCATCGTCAAAATTGTTGTTGACACCTACGGAGTCGATCTTGTTGATGCGGATGTTGATGGCTCCGGCATCTTCGCCGAGGATGTCGAACCCGGAGTTCCTGATATCGTTGTTCATGATCCAGATGTCGCGGCTATAGAGGCCATTGTACCAGAAGGCGGCTTCATTGTACAAGGCAATGGCCGGGGATGAACAACTATAGTATTGGTTGTTTTCGACCATGCCTTTGGCTGACCGGATAATGGACCCGCGCGCCCTTACGGTAAACCGGTTGTTGCTGATCATAAACCTTTCATTACGAAGGGTGGTATTGTACAACTGCACATTTTGTTGCAGATCGGTAAGGCCAATGGCGGTGAGGCTATCGTAATCGTTGGTGGGGATGGCGGGTGAGAACTGAACACGGTAAGCACCGCTTTGCAGGTACACGGTATCCACTGTAAAGTTGGGACTCATCACTTTGCCTGTTCTAGGTGTAAATATCCGGAAGATATGTCCCTTCTTCAGGTTCATGAATTCATTGTTGGTAAGCGTGAGGGTCGTGGGACTTACTTTCGTCTTCACAAATATCCCTTTGTTGTAGAGGGCCACACCATCATCGGCATTGCCTATAAAGGTACTGTTCTCTACCCAGGGGCCGATGGCGTTGGCCCTGCAATGCACGCCGTCTGCATTGGCAGAGACCAGGCGGCTTTGGTCTTTCAGGGTAGTTTGACAATTGAGTATCTTCATATCGCTGCCATCGTAGGAATAATAACATCCGATGGGGCTTGCATAATTGATGACGCTGTCGAAGACGAGGTCGGTACAATTGCGGGTGCTCATCAGGGGGCCTACATTGTCCCTGGCCACAATGGACAGTACATCGCCCACGGAAAAGAATTTACCCACCTTGCTGCCCGCATGGTAAATATTGTAGGTGGGAGTGTCCTTACAAGCCAGCGGGGTTACATCGGCCGGGCCGATCCCGAATGTATTGTTGTTTATTTTCTTCAGGCTGCCGGGATCGGCAGGATCAACCAGGTATGCCCATGACCAGTAATTGGTAAAGGAGGGATTGTTGTAAATGGCAGGATAGTACGGCGACATTTTGCCGGTAACACCTCTTAGTCTCACATTTACATTCAAAGCATTGCTGTCGGTATTATTCACGCTGATCACATCGAGCAGGGAGTGGGGCAGGGGATCCCAGTCTACTTTTAGTCTTCTCACTGTTACGCGGTTGGAGTTCTGTATGCGCATAAAACCTACATGTGCGTGATTCTTGATGAGGATATTGGCATTGTTGCCTTCAATGATGAGGTCGTTGATATTGGCGGTGTCGATAGCAAACTGACCTGTAATGCCGGCGTCGAGCTCATAGGTCGAGTCGGCGGTAAATGCCAGTATGGAAGGGGTGTTCATGATGGCCTTGCGTAGGGTGTCCTTGATGGCTTTGAGGGTGGCACCGGGTGGTATGGTGTATGTTCTGACGGGCTGTGCTACGGTGTAGGTAAAACGTGCAGACCAGCTGCTGATATCAGTACCTGTCTGGTCTTTTGCTCTCACCCGCCAGTACACAATGCCCAATGGTAAGCGGCTTACGGGCACAAAACGGGTGATGAAGAGATCGTTGCGGGCAACGATGATATTACTGAACGCTGTATCGGTGGCCAGTTGTATATCATAACTGTAACCATTGGTGACTGCCAGCCAGGTAAAGGAAGGATTGCGTACATAGCCGGTACTATTGTTGAGTGGGGCCGACAATGCGGGTGGATTAATAGCATAGCTTTCACCGGTGGCCAGACTGCTTATCAATATTAATATTACTGTACGTAGTATGGTATATTTCATGGGGATGAGCTTTAATGATCAATAAATGAATTTGCTGGTGAGGAGATGACCTTGCAAGGAAATAAAGGTGGCCATATAGAGGCCGCGGGTGCCGGAAGGTACCTGGAGGGGGAAGCGGTTGGTACCTTTTATAGCAGCTACCTTGCGGGTGTAGAGCAGCCGGCCATTGAGGTCATGTACCTGCACCACGCCACTAACCGGTTGTGGGGTGGTCAACTCTGCCAGTACAAGGGGGCTTTTCACGTCGGTCAATACCCGGAGACTGGCAGGCGTTGCTTTGGCGGTTCTGGCCAAAGGCGACAATGCCTGCGGCGCCATGGCCACACTTCGGAATACTTTATTGGTGTCGGCCTGGGCTATGATGACGGGCTTGCTATTTGAGAAATTGGCGTTGTAGCCTGTGCTGTCGATATACCTGATGAGCTCACCACCAACATCATTCCTGCGCACGGTATACAAAGTGACGATACCATCCTGCTCTACGCCGGTAACGCCACGGTATTTATCGGCAAATACACCGATGGTACCATTGTCGGCCCAGGAGCCCGATACAAGTGAATACTTCCTGAGTACATTGTTGTCGGCGATATACAATACGTTGACGGTATCGCTGCCGTTGAGTCTTGTCATAAAATATTGGAAGGGGCTTCCGCCACTTGATGGATAACCGGGCAAGTTTTGCATGGTCTGGCCCGATGTAGCGGGCAGGCCCGTGCCCACGCGGGCCATCCTTAAACCGGTAGCAGTAGAAGAAGCGTAGAGTTGTCCGTCATAGACGGCGAGGCATCGTCCGGTGGAAGTGGTGATAAGTGTGTTGGAAGTGCCGGTGCTGCCCAGGGCGGCATACACGATGCCGCCATTACCACCGGTGACCCATACGCCAGAACCATTTGTAACAGCGCCCCGCACTGCAACGGTATTGAAGCGATTGCTGAATGCGGTGCTGGTGTTGACAATGCCGGAAGGATCTATCACGGCTACTATCCTGTTGACAGTGGCACTGGTGCTAGTGGCAACAGCAGCGGTTCCTGTGGCAGCATCGTAACCTGCCAGGGCCAGGTACTGGCCATCTTCGGAAAGGCTGATAAAGCCTTCGGTGTAATCTGTTGCGAGGGGAGAGAGGGTAAGCCGGCGGTTGCTGCCATTGACGGTTACGGGCAGGGCAATGCTTCTGACCAGTTCGCCACAGGGATTGTATTCATCAAGGAATACAGGTTGGGCGGCGCCGGCGGTCATGGGAAGGGCGCCTTCGCCGATCCTGACTATTACAATATTTCCATTGCCGAATGATTGGGCACCACTGCTAACGGTGCATAGTGATAGAAGGATAAAGATGAGCATTCTCATATAGCGCGTATTGGTTTTTGCAATCGTTGTATACACAATCTTTGCAAAAAACAATACTTGTCAAAGGAATCAGCTTACATTATTTGACTGGGAACCTTCCCTGTTTGCGGGAATGTTCCCAACTTTGAGGTTATGGGAAAGTTTGTTTCTTTAATAACAGCATGCGTGCCGAAGCCGGCTATCAGCAAATGGCTGACCGGGTTTGCTTATGGAAGTGGGTTTGCCTATACGTTGGAAAATAACCGGCAGGAAGATTTGCCGGTATTCAGCCGGGGGGACCAAGGATAAGTAGTTTGATCACTACTGTCAATGGATTCTTTTGAATGACATTCTGTTATTCTTTAAATCGGCGTTGCCGGACGTAGAAAGCAGTACAGTCATTCTATCTTTGCTGAAAGAAATTATTTGTACGGTCATTGGTTCTGTCTTGTTTGCTGCCTGCTCTTGCATATCCAGGAAAATAATGGTGTCACCATTGCAGGAATATGATCCTGTGTGCTGCTCCCTGGGATCATTCACTGTACCCATCCAAATAAATGATTTATCCTTGTTCAGGGTAAAGGAAATAAATCCATCTTTTCTGATACTTTCAAGTATTTCTTTTAAGCCGTTTACCAATTCCAGGCTATCTGCAGCTGATATGGACGCTCCATTGTTGGCTGCTTTTACCTGTTGCAACTTATAGTTGATGGTAGCGGAACTATCTTCAATATCCATTAACAGCTGATCAGTTTGCCAGCGTGTAAATACCCATTTTCCCACTATCGAGTCGCATTTGTTTTGAGCTTGTGATACGAATACTGAACAAATAAGAAGGAAGGCAATTATCGATTTTTTCATAATGTGTTTGTATTACTTTTTAACAGGAGCTATCCAACCATTCTTAAAGCCTGCTGCACATCGCGAGGCATGTATAAGGGAGATTGGGCGTAGCTGGCAAAGGATGTTGCGACAAGTAAAAAGGAAATTATCAGGTAACGGGTCATGTACAAAGGTTTAAAGAGAAGGCAAGTTAATGATTCAGGAGGAATACGGACAGTTGACAGGAAGAAAGTAGTATATTTCAAGATCAAAACTAGCCCCCATGATCAGAAATATTCTACTTGTCACTTATCGCAACCTGGTACGGAATAAAGTCTATACTTCCATTAATGTGCTGGGGCTTGCTTTGGGCATCGCTGCCTTTCTGCTGATCGGAGCGTATGTACGGTTTGAAAAAAGCTATGATAGCGGTCAGGTAGATGCAGATAATATTTACCGGGTGGAAAGCCAATTTTACAAAGGGGAAAGCCTGACTGACGACTGGGCTACCAGCACCAATGGTTATGCAAATGCCATGAAGGACAACCTGCCGGGCATTGCTTCTTTTGCCCGTGTAAGCTGGTACAGTTCTGAACGGGTGATCCGATACAACGATATAAAATTCCGCGAAGAGCATGTCGTCTACGCAGACAGTAATTTCTTCTCTTTTTTCTCGTATCCCCTGATGAAAGGGGATGCAGGTACGGTGCTTACGGGGGTAAACAGCATCGTACTTTCTGAATCGGCCGCCAAAAAATACTTTGGGTCATCCGATCCTATAGGCAAGATGCTGGATGTGGCTACGCAGTCGAGAACGAATCAATGCATGGTGACGGGTGTATTTAAGGATATGCCTAAAAATTCTACGCTGCAGTTGAATTTCCTGCTCTCCTGGGGCTCTACACCTCAGTGGCTAAAGGATTTCTGGTACCAGCATGAGAGCTACACGTTTGTGAAGCTGACGCCTGGTACGCATGCGGCGGAAATAGAAAGGCAGTTTCCGGCGCTGGCAGAAAAGTATAAAACAGGTCCATCACTGAAAGACCTGAAATGGGGTATTCACCTGGTGCCTTTAAAGGATATTCACCTCAATAAGGCCAAGCCTTATGAAGTGGAAGCGAAGGGCAACCGCTTTTTTATCGGGTTCCTCTCTATTATAGCCTATATCATTTTGCTGATCGCTTATATCAATTATATCAACCTGGCTACCACCAAATCGATGGACCGTGCACGAGAGGTGGGTATACGCAAAGTAAGCGGGGCGCCTGCCTCACAGCTGGTGTTTCAATTTATGCTTGAATCGGTGATCATCAATGTGCTGGCACTGGTATTGGCGGCGCTGCTGGTGATCGGGTCGGTTTCCTGGCTGCCGCTTTTCCTGAGCGCCAATGGTGTAGAGGGTTTACTATTGAACAAGGAACTGTTTATACATACGGGATTGGTATTTATCATCAGCACCTTATTGTCTGGCATCTACCCTGCGCTGATACTGGTGCGACTGAAGCCGATATCGGTGTTGAAAGGGCGTTTCTCCTTTTCTAAAAGAGGGGTGTTGCTGCGCAAGGGGATGGTGGCTTTCCAGTTTGTTACTTCCCTGTTGCTGATCGCGGGTACCATTGCAGTGTACAGGCAGATCAATTATATGACGGGGCAAAATACAGGTGTGAATATCAGTCAGACGATCGTGCTCAAGGCGCCTGTAAAAACAGCTGACTATCCACAAAAAATACGAAGCCTGAAAACGAGCTTTCAGGGCATTCCTGGTGTAAAGGCGGTAACGGCTTCGGGAGCGGTGCCGGGCAAAGCGGTAGGGAAGTCCTTAGCCAACAGGCGATTTGGCGCTTCTGCTGCAGAAGAACGTACTTATGAAATGCTGAGGGCGGACCATGACTTTATCGCTACTTATGGTTTGCAGGTTATTGCGGGCAGGGGATTTGACAGGGCGCGGCCTGCTGATTCGATGGGTATGGTATTGAATGAATCGGCGGTGAAGCAATTTGGATTCGCTTCTGCTGAAGCTGCTATTGGCCAGAAAATATGGGTAGAGACGCTGGAGAAGCAGCCGAATGAAGTGATCGGGGTGATCAAGGATTATCACCAGCAATCGTTGCAGCAGGATTTTACCCCATTTATCCTGTTCATGGACCCGGGATTGAACTGGATACCTGCTGACTATGTTTCTATAAAAGTAGATGCCACGAATATGCGCGATAAAGTGGCTGCATTGGAACAAACCTGGAACCGCTACTTCCCGGAATCATCTTTTGACTTCTTTTTCCTCGATGACTTCTATAATGGGCTATACAAGCAGGAGGTACATTTCAGCCGTAATTTCCTGGTCTTTTCTTCCCTGGCGATCTTTATTACCTGTCTGGGGCTATTGGGATTGACGGCCTATTCAACGGCCCGCCGAATCAAAGAGATCGGCATCCGTAAGGTGCTGGGGGCTTCTGTTCAGAATATCCTGCTGTTGCTGAGCTGGGATGTGGTGAAGCTGATATTTTTGTGCAGTCTGGCAGCCATTCCGGCAGCCTTCCTGTTGATACAGCAATGGCTCAATGGGTATGCGTTCAGGGTATCGATCAGCTGGTGGCAGTTTGTGTTGCCGGTGGCCACGCTGGTAGTCATTGCGCTGGTCACCACGGCCTCGCTCACCATCAAAGCGGCGCTGTCCAATCCTACGCAATCTTTGCGGGATGAATGATGGATAGGGGATAAGGGCCTCCCAAAAAATATATCATTTATTGTCCTCTTCCGCGACGCTCATTCGTCATGGGGGTGAACAATAAATTGTATATACCATGAAAGAATTCGTATTGATCTTCAGGAGTAGCCGGAACCCTCATGCCAATCCATCGCCAGAGCAGGTACAGATAAGGATGAACTGGCTGGGCGGTATTGCATCGCAAAACAAACTGGCCGATAAGGGGAACCGCCTCTCTGCGATCCAGGCTAAAGTGGTGCAACCGGGCAACCTGGTAGCTGATGGCCCGTATATAGTGGCCACCGAGTTTGTGAACGGTTATATGATCGTAAGGGCCGACAGCATGGCGGATGCGGTGGAGATAGCCAGGACCAATCCCATTCTGAAGGGTGGTGGTAGTGTGGAGGTAAGGGCGGTATTGATGCCTGATGATAAGGATCAGTAAGTGTTGGATCTAAATTGTCAGCCTGAGCCCGCCTTCAACAGGCTCCCTGAGATCAGGGTGGGCCGCCCTTAAAGGGCGACCGACCCTCCAGGCGCCTTCGACAGGCTCAGGCTGACATTCGTTTTCTGTAACCGTTATTATAATTGTCAAAATAACAAGTAAATATTCTCCTATAATGGGTTAATATTTGGTATCCCTCTTTTGTTTCTGCTTAGTATATTTATTACCGGTATTTCTAACGCAACGAGGCCAGCCGAAACGGGGCCATTGCGCTTGCGGGTAAACGGTCCCTGCAAGCGACTTCTTTTGTTACGGTTATAGCAATCTCTCCTCCACCTTTCATGTTCTCCTTTTGCAAAAGGAATCCATGCCCATGCCCATTTTATTGTACACTCGCTGTGCGGGATGCTGCAGGTTACTGTTGTTGTCATCAGTAGATGCCGGTATCACCGTATAGGGTATCTATTCATCAAAACAAAACCTATTTTATGAATCAATGCAAATTCTATCTATTGCTTATTGTCCTGTTTTTGGGCTCCTATATAGTCCAGGCGCAGACGAATGTAGCGCCGCAGGCAACGGCCAGCACTTCGTATGTGTCGTCCTGGGAAACGATTGCGGCCTTAAACGATAATTTCACACCGGCCAATTCGAATGATAAATCGCATGGGGCCTATGGCAACTGGAACAATCCTAACTCGCTGCAATGGGTGCAGTATGACTGGTCACAAACCTATGCGGTGACTTCCATCCAGGTATATTGGTTTAATGATGGGGGCGGGGTGCTTACTCCTACCACGGCTTATGCGGAATATTGGAACGGGAGTGCCTGGGTGAACCTGGGCAATGTACCGCTGGTGACGAATGCCTTCAATACTTTGTCTTTTACATCGGTCAATTTGTCCCGGCTACGGGTTACCATGCGCAACACTACGCAATCCACTGGTATACTGGAGTGGCGTGTAATGGGCACTGTTGTGGGCGGAGGCGGAGGTACGGGTAATCCCTATACCTGGCCATCCTATTCACCTACGATCAGTTATAATTTCCGGGATGAGTTTCCCACACTGCCTACACCGGCCAATGTATTGAATGATTGTCCGCAGGTGGTAGGTACGCAGTCTTCAAATTGGTGGACTTTCCGCTGGGGACCCAACAAGAATGCGCTGGTGACCACGGCGGCTATTACTCCGATGCTTGCCCGCATGAATACGGACTTTGCGTATTTCCGTGATCAGATGGGTTGGCCTCCTGATCTGCGTGCCAAGAATGGGTATCGCAGTGCGGTATACCTGTACGGATCGGGCTTGTGTACGGACAATGCGCCCAATACAGCACTTGGTGGCTGGCAGAGTGCTATCAATTACAACGGGACGAGTTGGCCCATGGTGCTGGCATCTTATTATCCCATTTATAGTTTTGATCCGGCCTGCCCTTATTCAGACAGGGTAGGGCAGCAAGGTGCGATGGTGCACGAAGGCATTCACTCTTTGTTGGCTGACCTACCGGGTGTGAAGCAATCGGCGTGGTTTCATGAAGGAGGTAATGTATGGTTGCAACAAACGGCTGATGCGCGGCGCACGAACAATTTTGCCTCTATGGGTGATCTGAATGGTACTGACTTCATTGCACCCTTTATGCCCATTGAATGTTATTCGGGCTGGTTGCAGGATGGCAGTTTTGGTGGTCCATCTGCAGAAGGGGTGAACCGGTACAATTCAAGTGGACAGCAGTTGTGTACCTGGCGCACTTACCTGGGTGGACATCAATACAGCAGTTCATTCCCCACTTTCTTAGGCAATACGCTGGGTGATGGAGCGGTGCCCTGGATATGGCGCAATTCACCTACCCGTGTGTTGGCAGGTATTGCCTCGGGCATCGGGACTGCGCAAACGCGCAGGCTGATCTCGGAATACCGGGCCAAACAGGCGCTGGTGGATTTCGGTCCCTGGAAGAATGCGATATTGGCTTTGCTGAATGCACACTTTGGACAGACTATCCAGGCTGAGTGGCAGCCTTCCTGGATGAACCCTGCGGCCTGGACGGCTACACCTTATGTTGTTACTACCAACAATGCCGGGCTGCTTACGCCGGAAGCGCGCACTTTGCCAGGATGGTCGGGCGCCAATCAAATCCCTTTGAATGTAACGGGCAATATGGTGACGGTGAACTTTGAGCCGATCGGCGCGAACATGACCTGTCAACTGGTGTACCGCTCCACCACAGGTGTACCGGTGTACAGTCAGATTGTATCCAGCGGCAGCCTTAGTTTGCGGCTGGACACGCCGCCTGCGAGTGGTGTGGTGATCGCGGTTATTACCAATACGGATCATATCTATAATGGTGAGAGTACGCGTACTGCCAAATACGATTACCGCCTGCGGCTGGTAACAGGTGTTACGGGAGCAGCCTCTGTCAACACCAAATGGTATAATTCCGCTACGCTGGCATCTGCAAGGGTGGCTGGTAATGATGTGCCAGGAGAAGTGGGCATCGATATGTCGAAGTATTGTACACATGCTTACCACCATACGAAGGAAGTAGCGGAAGTGAAAAGGATCATCAATCCGGATAAATTCCAGCTATATCCCAATCCTGTAGCAGCAAACAATAAAGTATTTCTTGAATTTGTGAATACAGGTAAAGAGAAGACGGTGATCACGATTGTGTCGCTGGCAGGGGTGAAAGTGTTTGAAGCTACGACTACGGGCAACAATTATATTGTTGATCCGAAGCGGTTGAGTAGCGGCACATATATTGTCAGTGTTAAGAATGCTTCCGGTAATAGTACGCAGAAGCTACTGGTGAAGTAGGAAGGAGAGGAGTTAGCTTTTAGGTATTAGCTATTAGCTGTGACTGAAAGTCCGTAGGTATGTTCGTAATTATTGAACATGCTTACGGACTTTCTGACTTTACGGGCTTCCGGACTATTTTGTACCTTGCTATGGTATGATAAACGTACTATGAGCAGGACATGGAAAACAATGACATTGAGTATAAGGTAGTGCAGCCCGATGCTTCGCTGGGTGATTTTGTAGAAAGCTTCTGGATGCTGGCAGTTCATGCTGACACGAAGCGTGATATTATTGTATTGCCTGATGGAAGGATCGATCTCTTCTTTTCTCAATCGGCTACGGATGCCTTCCATGTAGCTTTGCTGGGGCTGGAAATTAATCCTTCACAAACTGTACTGGCCCCAAAAACGATTATGTTTGCGGTGAGCTTTAAGTTGCTTGCCGTAGAATATCTTTTTAAAACAAGCTTCTCCCATTTGCTCAACGAAGGGAGTATATTGCCCAACGATTTTTGGGGAATAACATCGGATGATCTTGGTGATTTTGACTCCTTTTGCACGAAGGTAACCGGCACGTTAAAAACACTTATCACAGAAAATCCGGATAGCCGGAAACAACAACTCTTCGAACTGATCTATTCTTCCAGGGGATCATTACCGGTGAAAGAGTTATCTGCCAAAGTGTTTTGGAGCAGCCGGCAGATCAACCGTTACTTCAATCAGCAATTTGGCTTATCTCTAAAAGTCTATTGCAATATTTTACGATTCAGGGCTTCACTGGAGCATATCAAAAGTGGTAAACTCTTTCCCGAAGAAAACTTTACGGACCAGGCGCATTTTATAAGAGAGGTGAAAAAGTATGCAGGGGTAACGCCCGGCGAGTTGTTCAAGAATAAGAACGACCGATTTATACAATTCTCGGCTACGAGTAAGGAATAGCTTTGCAGGATAAAACTATTCTTACTACTATGTTGACGAAGGATACAAAAGTAGCCATTGTGGGCGGTGGCCCGGGAGGCCTGGTACTGGCCCGGTTGTTACAACTGAAAGGAGTATCGGTGATTGTATATGAAAGAGACAAAAGCAGGGCTGTACGGGTGCAGGGGGCTACGCTGGACCTGCACGAAGAATCGGGACTGAAGGCGCTCGAAGCAGCCGGATTGATGGATGCCTTCAAAGCCAACTACCGGCCCGATGCCGACAAAATCCGTATTACTGATAAGCAGGGCTCGATCCTCTTTGATGACCATCTTGAAGAGCAGGTTGCTGATTTTGGCGACGAACATTTCCGTCCCGAAATTGACCGCGGTCCTTTACGTGAGTTGTTGCTGGATTCGCTGCATCCGGGCACGGTGATATGGGACAGTCATATTGTGGGCCTGGAGCCGCAAGGCGCGGGCTGGCTGTTGAGATTCCAACAAGATATTACTGCCTATGCGGACCTCGTGATTGGAGCTGATGGGGCCAATAGTAAGATCAGGCCCTATGTAACTCCGGTTAAAGCCTTCTATTCGGGTGTGACAGTGGTGGAAGGCTCGGTATATGATGCGGCTGTTACTACTCCTGAAGTGTATGGACTGCTGAAAGGGGGAAAGATCTTTGCGCTGGGCCAGGCACAATCGCTTATCGTGAGTTCCAAAGGTGATGGCAGCATTGCATTCTATACAGGCTGCAAAACACCTGAAAACTGGGTAAAAGATAGTGGTATAGACTTTACTAATAAGGTACAGGTGTTGAACTGGTTCAAAGAAGCGTTTGCCGGTTGGGGCAACATCTGGCTGGAGTTGTTTGCTAATGACAACACGTATTTTATTCCCCGTCCGCAGTATTGCATGCCGCTGGATCAGACCTGGGAAGCGAAGGCTAATATCACTTTGTTGGGGGATGCGGCACACCTGATGCCTCCTTATGCCGGGGAAGGCGTAAATATGGCGATGCAGGATGCTTTGGAGTTGAGTGAATGTATTACCAGCGAAGATCATAAGGATATGCAAGCTGCCATCGCGCATTATGAAAACCAGATGAGAAAGCGGGCTTCGGAAACAGCGCGGGTTACGCTTGAGCAAACGGATGCGTTGCATGCGGAAGATGGGCTTCAATACCTGGTAAACATGTTAGGGGGTGGAAGGGAATAAGCTCATGTCGACCTTGTACCGCAGGTTTTCGGAATAGATCTCTGTAAATACTTTACTCTTCAACTGGCTTTCTATATTGGAAAGCTCTTCCCGGATATTATCGGTTTGGCCGAAGGCCTCCAGGTTGTTGTAGCCGATCAGTAAAATCAATTGGTTGAGTGGGCCGCCATCTACCATTTCATACACCAGGAAATGTTTCAATCCTTTTGCCTGGTAAACAGCCTTTAGTTTTTCGAGGCATGTTTTAGCTTGTTCTCCATTTGTTACTGTGAGGGTAATGTACCGGAGGAAGTTTGATTGCAGGCTTTGGATATCGGCTATGCTAAGGGAGGGCAGGTATTTAACTTTGAATGATCCTTTAAAATCTCCAAACGGCTCTGTGTGCAGGGTGTTGTCGGCGGCATCGCCGGCAGGGTTTACGGGCTTGTCAAAATCATTCCAGGCGTGCTGGAAGGTTGCATCTATAAAATAGTCTACTCTTGGTCCTGAGATAATATACCAGCCATACCAGTTCCAGGTATCCTTGTTAAGTGCATGCCATTGCAGGTGTTTCTTGTATCCCTGTTCGAAGTTTTGCTCTTGTCCGGGTTTGAGCTTCCATACCGAGAAATGGGCAATATTGTTGGTTTGTGCAGTGCTGTGCATGGCCATTGCAATGATGGCGAGGGTGATCCAGTTTTTCATGGTGTAAGACTCCTTATTTTTCTATTATTTTTGACGGGCTTTCGACAGTTTGGCTGGATTTTTCTACGTTTTGAGGGCACTAAGGGGCACTAAGTGTTGGGGCGAATGAGTGAATTTTATTATATACAAGGATTTTCTTCTAAGTTATTGATTATTAATTACTAATTATTAGTAAAGGGCTGATTGGCGTTATCGTGGCGGCCTCTGAATTTTAGTGAAATGCGCCTTTTATACGGCTAAAATACGGCTGGTCTACGGCTGATCCACGGCCGATCTGCGGCTGATCCCCTGGTAAAGGCGCCGGGGGCCTGTACTGAAAAAAAACGATTAGGGTGTTAGGGAATAAGAAATGCCAGGTTTCTGAAAGAAGTACTAATTTTCGCCCATGCTTATCCTGCAGGCAGCCCAAAAGCTGCTCAATACATCAAGATTGGAAGCGTCTCTCTATGTTTCACAACCTTCTGAGGGACAATTACTACATAGCTGGTATTGCCGGCTTTTGCCCACGGGATTTCCCGGAAAACTGATGGTGATGTATGTGCATGAGCCTTCGCTGATGACGATTATATGCCGGGGAAAGACGATCAAGGGCAGTTGGGACGAGTTTACCCAGCGTTTACCCCTGCTGCTGGAAAAATACAATTTCCAGCCTGCCTTTATACAGGCTGAAATGGCGCATGTAAACGGCTATGTAGTGGGTAAAACGAACAGCCGGTCGATGCTCGGTTATATGAACCAACAGGTGATGCAACTGGAGTATGACTGCAGCCTGTTTGACAGTTACGACCATATTTTGCAGGACGTACTGGAAGGAAGAATGATGGAATACCTGTATCAACCCTCGGATAAAAAGAAGCCGTATACTACAGCGGTGGAATATTGGAAAGAATGGATGATATTACCGTGATCAAAGCCCGGGACTGATCACTCTTTCCAATTCCCTGCCCTGGTATACATCATACAAACCAAGATGATCCATATGCACATACCCGATATGGCAACCGCAGGTAGCATTGGTACAAACTCTTTGTTTTAACTGTTGTCTGAAATCCTCCTCGTATATATTACCCAGCTTCTCTTTAATGAAATGGCAACGGTATATATTGCCTGCTCCATCCACACTGATGACGGTATGCCCGGTACGGCAGGCCTTGCCCTGGCTTTCATGGTGCACCATATTGTAAGGAACGTAGGGGTCAACGGCTATCAGTCTTTCTTTCTCGGCTGCCTCGTAGTAATCTTCTTTTTTCTTCAGGGCATTGACCCATAGGTACCGGTCTTTGGGCAACAAGGCCCTCATGGTTTCTATCTCTTCAATGGTTTCTTTGAATCCTACAATACCCACGCTGTAGGTAATGCCCATTTCATCCAATTGTGCACATTTATTGAGGAAGGCGCTGCGGGCCACCTGACCCGGGTGGTAAGTAGACCAGAGAGCAATTTTATCTTTCTGTGCTTGATGCAACCAGTCAAGGGAACAGGAAAGATTGGTTTGGATGGCTAGTTTTTCTACATTGGGTAAATGGCTTAGCTCCACCAATGCCTGCTGGTAATATTTTCTGATAAGGGCTTCGCCCCAGGGAGTAAAGAAGAGTTTAAACTGTATGGCTGATTGTTGACGAATGAATTGTATGAACTGCGCCAATTGACGGGCATCTGTGGCGAGGGTAGCCCTTGAGTCCTTGCGTTTGGCAAAAGGACAATAGGGACAATCGTAGTTGCAACTGGACAGATCTCCCCTGTATAGAATCGACAGTGTCATAATAATTCAAATTCGTTGATGAGTTGCTTCACGGGTGCGGAATAGAGTCGGGGACCAATCACATCGGCATAATCGAGGCCGGCTTCTGTCAGCCTGAGGATGGTTCCTTCCATCCGGGCCAGGTCATGATCGATCAGGTCCTGTAACAAAGGATATTGCTCTACAGCCTTGTTGTTGAAAAGGGCGCTGTATCTTTTCAGATCGAGTCCGGTGCCATGCAGGATGGATTTGATGACGAACCTTCTTTGTTGTTCTTCCTTGTTGAGTACAATGCCGTAATCTATATCGGTGAAGTGTGACCGGGTGATGTATTTTTCAATGATGGACCGGATATTGTGCCGGGCAACAGCATACTCGGAAGAATAATGAACTGATTTTGTATAAGACCGGGCGCCGGCTCCCATGCCGATCATGCCATCTTCCTGGCAGGCATAGGAACGGGCAGGTTGTTTTTGAGGAGGGCCTTGTTTTTGAAACATGCGCATGGATACCTGTCTATAGCCGGCGGAGAGCAACAATTCTTTGGCTTCGCGGTAGAGGTTAAAGCGGTTGTCCTCTTCTGCCTGGTTGAGTTTGGTGATGCCGGTGAGGGGACGCACATATAGGGGATAGATAAACACTTCGCGCACACCACAACGTATCACTTCCTGTACGGAATGTAACCAGGAAGAAAGGGTTTGTCCATAGGCTCCATAGATCAGGTCAATATTGATGGTCTCAAAATCATATTGCTGCAGGAGATGGAGTGCTTCGTATACTTCTTTGTTTTTTTGTGGTCTGCCCAGTGCTTTTACTTCCTGCTCCAGGAAACTTTGCACACCCATGCTGGCCCTGTCGATCCCCTGGTTTTTCAGGAATGCCAGTTTATCGCGGGTGATGGTGGCCGGAGACATTTCAAAAGAAGCGGGCATGGTGGCGGGATCGCAACCCAATTCATGAATAATAGCAAAGAGTTTTTCCAGCTGGTGCAATTCTAAGAAGGTAGGGGTGCCACCACCAACGGCCAATTGGCCAAATCCAGTGGGTGCAATCAGTTCTTTGATAGTGGCTGCTTCGCGGGCAAGGGTATCGAGGTAGGCATCTACTGTGTTTGCCTGCGGATTGGCAATGGTGAACAGGTTGCAGAACCCACAGCGCATTTCACAGAAGGGCAGGTGAACGTATAAGAACAGGGCGTCCTTTTCTTCGGCTTCCCAAAGGGAACGGAGCGATAAGGGCGTCAGCTTGCGGTAAGTATGCTTATGGGGATAGGAGTAAGCATACCCTTCGTAAGCGGTATTGAATAAGGTCTTAACCATTGCTTGTTTTTTTCAGTACAAAGGTGGCCATGGGTACTTCCCATACGGTGGGATGTCCGAGGCGGTGCCCGTAATAATTGTTTTCGCCGTATGCGGTACCATGGTCGGAACAGAAGATACAAAAAGTATCGCGGTCCTGGCTGCGAAATGCTTCCAGCAGGGTGGGGAGCTGGCTATCTACATATTGTAAGGCTGCTCCGTGGGACTGCAGGGTGTCGGCAACTGCTCCTGCCTGGTAAAAGTAATTGGGCTGGTGAATAGCGGATATATTGATGAACAGGAAAAGCTGTTCCTGTGTCAATGAATTGATGATCTGTGTTGCCCGCTGAAATTGGTTACGGGTGGAATGGGGATCGGTGACACCGAAGGAGGGTTCCCAAAAGCTCTCACTAAAAAAGGAAGGCAATACCTTACCCAGGGCGGTTTGCTGGTTGAAGAAACCTACCCCTCCAATGCAGGCGGTCCTGAAGCCCTGTGCAGCAAATCCGGTTACGATATCGGCGGTATCGAATACTTGTGTATCAGCGGAGGTGGTTTCGCTGCCGGCAAAGCGTGCTGCCAGCAGGCGGGGCGCTTTGGGATTGTTGACAGGCGTGGGAAGGAAACCGGCAAAGAATGCATGGTGGGCCGCATAAGTAAAATTGCCGGGAGAGTGGCATTGTAGCCAGCCTTCGGGACAGTATTGTTGAAAATGGGGCGTGCCGCCTTGTTTGAACAAGGCATCTGCCACATCATAGCGCAGGCTGTCGAGCGTAACAAAAAGTACGTGCATACGCTTCACCACTTCATTCATATTTACTGTTGCCGCCATATGCCTATTTCCGTTATGTTCTTAATGATCCGGTTTGGGATGGTATTACCTGATGGTTCCCTGTCATGAGATACCCAGCAGGTTTGGAGTCCACATGCCTGTGCGGCCTGAATATCATTGACGGGATTATCGCCGATCATCATGGCACTGGCAGGATCGAGCTGCAGTTCATAAATGATCTTTTGATAGAATTGCAGGTCGGGCTTTTCTGTTCCCATCTCGCCTGATACAAAAATAGCATTCGGTTGGAAATAAGGATCCAGTTGAGCCTGCCGCAGTCTGCCCCGCTGTGAACTGCCGCCTCCATTGGTCGCCAATACACATCGAAAGGAAGTGCTGACGGCCTGCATGGCTGCATTTACTGAGGGATTGGGTTGTACATGGTGAACAATGTTTTGCAAGATGATCTGCAGGAGCTGTTGTGGGGTTGTATTGCCGCTATGTGGTCTTGCATAGTTCTGCAATACCCAGGTGCAAAAGGTCAACCTATCGGTATATCCCCAGTTGTCGTATTGCATGATATCGTTCAGCGCAGTTTGTTTTTGTGGATCTTCATATCCCTGTGTTAGCAACCAATCATCCATGGTGCGTTGCATGGCGCTGTTCCTGTCAATAAGTGTATTGTCGAGATCAAAGATCAGGGTATGTATTGTAGTGTTTAACATGGGGTAGCTTGGTATTGGCGTTGGATCATGGCACGGATCTGGGCTTCGTAGCAGGTTTCTCCCTGGTCCAGGAGGCCGGGCAGCAAATCGCCAAAGGCGTTTATCTCAAGTACAAAGGTCTTTTGAAAATTGGCGGAGAGCAGTATATCGATACCCATGTAGAGGGAACCGGGAAAACAGGCGGCTGCTTTTTCTGCCAGGTCTTTTACTTGTTGTAGTTTATCGGCTCCTACACGATCGATGAATTCCTGCAGGTCGCCACGCTGGTTTCCCAGGTGCAAGTTAGTAATGATATTCCTGCTCGACCTGATGACGGTGTGCCGTGCTTTTCCGTCAATGACGAACACGCGGAAATCAAAGTAACGGTTGTTGAGGCTGGCCTTCGGCAACCACTCTTCGGCGCCTGCATTTTCGCGGGCGATGCGGTTGATGAGGGCGGCTATCTCCGGCTCGCTGGTATAGGTGCGTATGGTGAGTGAATTGTATAATTTGATCCCTGGAGGGCTCTGTACTATTTCTGCTGAAGTAATGGCCTGCACGCGATGGCCCATTTTCCGGAAAGCGATAACGCCGGAAGCAGAAGAGGCATGTGCGGGCTTGATGAATACGCGGGAGATATGGTGCTGTTGCATCTGGTGCAGCAGATCGTCGTACCCGGTAATGGCAGACAGGCTGAAAGGTACGGGCACATGGTGTTGCTGTAACCAGGCCTGGCATTGGGGTTTGTTGAACTGGAGCCGGATATCGGCAGGTGCATTCATGATGCTCATGGGTTGCTGTTGCCTGATAAGGTCAGCTGCTTCTTCCAGCCAGTTGCAATAACCGGCATACCAGGGCTGCATGTGTTCGATGGCGCCACGGTCTTCTGTAGCAGTGAGGATGGCCTCAATATCCTGCTGTGAAGACTGGTTGGTGCTTCTAAGTCCGCGTGCAATGAGCATCTTCCGTACATTCCAGTTCTCGCCCGGGGAATCTATTTTCAAGATGCTGCCGCGCGGAATGGTTGGACAGTCCTTGCCCAAGAGCCACGCTTCGTAAGGGATGACGGTGGGAGAGCCGTATCCTATACTTTGGGCTGTCTCACAGAAAGAAGTAACTCTCCTGTTTTCCGGATTGCCAACAATGGTCAATTGCATGAAAGTATTATTCAGCCACCTCTATAAACCGGTATTCACCATCCGGATCTTGTTTGTCATCCAGGTTGACAGAGATACCCAGGTTTTTCATCTGAGCCATCATTCCGTCTGAAAGGAAGTGGTGCCGGAGATTGAGGTGTTGCAGTTTGCGGATACCATCGCTGTCACGCAGGGCTGCTGCACCTTGATCGGTGAGGGTGCCCATGGAAAGATCCAGCACTTTTAATTGCTTTAATATAGGGGCCTGTGTGATGGCGAAGGCTATTTCATCTTCCAGTTCGGTATCCATGAGGCCGAGGTGGGTGAGTTTGGGGAAGAGTTTGCCGGAAAGTATGGCCGCAAAATCTTCTATGCCGGAAGCAAAGCCATAGTTTTCATCGCCCAGCCAAAGATCCAGCCTTTCGAGATTGGGCAGGCGGGCGCTGTTTATTTCGGTGATCACGTTGGGTGGCAGGCCACCGGTCTCTATAATAAGGGTTTTGAGTTGGTCGTGTTGCAGTTCGCTGAAGGAAAGTCCTTCACCGCCTCTTACCTGGAGGTGTTCGAGTGCCGGCCAGGCTTTTAAGATAGGAGCGATGTCGGTTTGTTGTATCCAGGATATCTCACTTTCTTCGTAGGTGATATCTCCGAAGAAGAGGGCTTTGAGACTTTTGAGTTTGTCTTTGTGCTCAACGAGTGTTTCCACTACGGCATCGGCATCTGTTTTGTCGCTCACATCAGTCGAGTAGTTGCCGATGATCAGTTCCTTTACCTGGCCTGCTTTGGGATCGCTGGCAAAGGCGGCTATCTTTTCTGTAATGGATACCTCATCATCGTACTCTACGGCTATGCGGTAAACGGTTTGATCCGGGTTGCCAATGCCGGTTTTGGCTGAATATTCCTGTACAGCTTTGTTGAGAAAGGTTTGTAAGTGTTCGCCAACCATGGGTGGTTTTTTTGTAAATGTAAGGTTTTTGGGGATTGGTTTTTATTCTGAGAAACAGAGGTTATGTTTTGATAATCAAAGGCGAGGGCCTTTGTTATATTATGTTTATTTGGGAGGTAAGGCAGGTGATCCTGATCAGAACTGGTCCCCGGCAATATTACCGTGTAAGGAATAGTTGACTGGATAACAGGTAATGTGGGGAGGGTTTACCGGGGGTAAATTACCCGGAAAACCGGGGTTTGGCGCCCAAGAAAATTGCGAACCTTTGTGTCTGATCAATCAACCTAAAACGACATCCTTATGGCACTCAAATTCCTTCATCATTGGCCCGCCGGGACGGCGTTCGTCCTGTTGACAGGGCTACTACTTATGGCCTGCTATGATGCAAATATCCATTCAACGGACAATAGCGGAGCGGTCCTGCTGCAAAAGGGTAAGAAAGACTCGATCTGCAAGGTTATTTATCTGACTGACTTACGCAAATCCATAGCGGCTTCTAAAAAAGGATCGGTAATTTTAGGTATATACCCTTTAAAGCGTAGCGCCAATATGAAGAAAAAAGACTTTGATCTGGCCCTTGTTGTATTGGATACTCTTAAAGTGCCAGACATACAGGGGAAGGGTAAGGGTAAGGCGCAAGCCCCATTCTTAAAGGAGTATAACTGGTATAGGAGTTACCTGAAGAACAAAAATATTCCGGAGGCATCCATTCCCATTGGTTATTACCTGGAAGCGAATGTGCAAACACTAAATAAGGAGAACTATTTGAAGCTGTGTATAGCGGTTGTTCCAGATCGAAATGCTTATTCAGCCAGGATGAATTCAATGCAACCTTGCTTTACGGACAGTTGCAAAAGCCCTCCCGGTCCCTGTTATTGTGACAACGTAGAAGCTTATATTAGAATATTGAAGAAGAATGAGGAATGACCAGCCAAACAAACTAATACTATATAGATCGTGAGTGTTTACAATCAAATATTTGCCATACTATTGCTGGTTGCGCTTGTTTCGTGCTTTGCGAAATTGGGTCTCAAAGAATATTATGCAAAACTGATGGCCATTTACCTGTTGTGGCTGATCTGCACTTTTGTAGCCTCTGTCTATGTGGTAAGAGGTCTGGGGATCATTAACAACCTTTTTCTTTTCCATTTATCCACGCCGATAGATTATGCTGTATTGGCTTTGCTGTACCACGGCGTGATGATCAGTACGATGGTGAAGCGTTGGATCGTAGTATCTATTCCAGCGTACATTCTATTGAGTATTTATCTCTCGCTGTTTGTGCAGCCAATAGATGAGAATAATACTTACTCGATCATCTTTGGTTCTACGCTGCTCATTTGCTGGTCATTGTTTTTCCTGCGGGAAGTACTGTTGTACCGGCCGGCTATGCGGCTGCTGCGGTATCCTATGTTCTGGATCAGTGTAGGCATCTTGTTTTATTATACGGGCAGCCTGCTTATTGAATCTATGCTCAATTTTATGATCAGGCAGGATATGCCATTGGCGCGGCGCTTGTACAGGATCGTTTATGTGTTTAAATACCTGCTGATGGTCTTGATAATCATAGGCGCTTTTTGTCAGACGATCTTTAGGGATCAGGCGACATTAAAGTACAAATCCGGAAACGTGTGAAAGAGCCAGTATATGATATCTATATCATGGTGATCAGTGGCACGGTGGTGTTGTTTATAGTGCTGTGCTTTCTTGTGTCCTTTTTCATGAGCTACCGGAACCGGCAGACACGATATGAAATGGAGGTAAAGGCGATGAAAGAACAATATGACCAGGAGATACTGAGAACACAACTGGAAATTAAGGAACAGACGCTTAAGAATATTTCGGAAGAGATACATGACAATGTAGGCCAGGTACTGTCGCTTGCCATACTTAATCTTAGCGCCATTGAACTGGCAGATAGGGAGAAGGCGGCGCTTAAAATTGAGCGCATTACAGATCTGGTGAAAAAGGGTGTCTCTGATCTGCGTGACCTGTCGAAAGCACTGGATCCAGACAATATTACGAATGTAGGGTTAGCAGCTATTATCCGGTTTGAACTGGATATGCTGGAGAAGACGGGGGTATACCGTACTACGTTTAGTGTGGTGGGCAGAGAAGAAAAGCTTGCTGCTGCCCGGGAGATCGTGGTGTACCGCATTGTGCAGGAATCGTTGAACAATATTATGAAGCATGCACGGGGCACTGAAGTGGAGATCAGGCTGGCCTATACAGATGAGCAGTTGGTGATCAGTATTGCTGATAATGGTAAGGGGTTTGAGGCTTCGATGTTGGAAACCAACGATGTTCACCAGATCGGGGCAGGTATCAGGAATATGAAGAACAGGGCTATCCTGATAGGTGGGATGTTGGAAGTGAAAAGTGTACCTTTAAAGGGAACTCAGGTTGCGGTGACGATACCTTTCGTCACGAAGGGCATACAATATTAACCACTTTTTATGGATACTATCAGGCTTGCGATCGTGGATGATCATAAACTGTTCCGGGATGGACTGGCGGAACTGATCAATGGATTCAGCAATTACACGGTGATCATTGAAGCAGATAATGGAAGGGACTTTATAGAGCAACTGGAAAAGCATGGCATACCGGATATCATATTGCTTGATATCAATATGAAAGAAATGGATGGGTTTGAAACGGCGGCATGGCTGAGGGAGCACTATCCGGCTGTAAAGATACTGGTGCTGTCGATGTATGAGAATGAGAACGCGATCATCAGGATGATGCGGTCGGGCGCCAGAGGGTATGTACTGAAAGATATCCGGAAGCAGGAGTTGGAACAGGCGCTGGCTGCACTGGTAACGAAAGGGTATTATTATACGGAAATGATCACGGGTAAATTGATCCATGCTATCAATATTCTCAATGATGAGAAGTCGGGCCCGGCTATGAAAGACCTGGTATCGCTTAATAAGCGTGAAATAGAATTCCTGAAGCTGGCCTGCACAGAATCAACCTATAAAGATATTGCGGATAAAATGTGTTTAAGCATCCATACGGTAGATGGATACAGGGATGGGTTATTTGATAAACTGAATGTTAAAAGCCGGATCGGATTGGTACTCTACGCTATTAAGAACAAGATCGTTTTGATGGATCAATAACAAAGTTCGATTACTAATAAAAAACTTCTGTACCCACGCATTGCGTCGCTGCGCGCCGCAACCCGTTCTTCGTTTCCTCATTTTTCACTTTAAATATTACAATTATGTCTGACAAGAAAATTGTTCAGCCAGAGGAGCTTATTGCCTCCTCGCATGGCATCGGTGGATTGCGCCCCGGTACGTTGCAGGTAACTTTCAAGGAAGGTATTGCTGCTAAAAGTGTTCACGAAACACTGGATCGGATCTTCAAATTACATGGATGTATTGCCTGTGGCTTCCTTGGGCTCGATCTTCGCCTGCGGGTGGAAGATCCGATCTTCCGGAACTTCCGGGATATTGATGGTTTGATCGATGCGAGTATTTTCCGTTAAATGATTGACCATGGACCAACTGATGGCAACTCAACAATCAGGTAGTACACATACATTGTGTACTACCTATGATGCTTATGATCCGGCATTTCTTGAAAAGGTATTGCCTTATGTACAGTACATCGAAGTATCGCCGGATACGATAGCGAGGGCACTGGACGACCGGATCACTTTAAATGCTTCTATTATCAATAGTCTTAAGGATGTATTACCATTTGTGAAAGTAATAGCTCACGGGGTTGGACTTTCGATTGGCACATATGCGGGCTGCTCCAAAGCTTACCTTAGTTTGCTCGATGAGCTTTTTGATACGATCCCACTTGCCTGGCATAGTGAGCATCTCGGCTATGTACGGGTAAATGGTGAGAACCTGAATACGATGCTGGCGCTGCCGCGCACCAGGGAAATGCTTGATCTGGTATGCGAACGCGTACATTTTTTGCAGGACAGGTACGGGGTGCCCTTTCTGCTGGAAAATATTGTACACCTGTTGCCGGATATGGCGGCTGATTATTCAGATGGGCAGTTCCTCAATGAGTTGACGCGGCGAACAGGCTGCGGACTTATCCTGGATGTTTACAACCTGGAGTGTGATGCGCACAATCATCATTTTAATATTCCAGCTTTTTTGCAGGAGCTGGACCTTTCACCTGTCAAAGAGATCCATATTGCAGGGGGCACTGAATATAAAGGGTTTAAACTTGATATTCATACGAACCTGGTCAGTGATAGTACAGTTGATCTCACTTTACAAATATTACAACATCCGTGTTGCCAGGTAGAAACGATCAACTATGAATTGTTGCCCCAGGCAGTCGACCTGTTGGGTCATGAGGCGATCTGCAATGAATTAAAACGATTATCCCAACTATTCAAAACACCTACTAATGGATCTGCAGGAATTTCAAGGTAAGCTGCTGGGGCTGATCAAGTCAACCTACGAACCAGTGGCACAGGATGGGGCTTATCTGCGCGAGCTGCGCACTTCACGTGAACTGGGACTGGTAAAAGAAATATCGATTTGGTGGCGGTGCTATCAGGTTGAAAATTACTGCCCCTTAACGGCTGCATGGTTAAAGTACCAGGATGTGTTTGAGACCACTGTTGAGCAATACTACCAAAGTACTAATGTGCCAGCCTATATTGAGCAGGCGGGTATGGCCTTTCTCGGGTACGTGCTATCGGTTCTCGCCGACCCGTTGGCGCATTCGGTGGCAGCTTTTGAGCGGGCCCTGATCCATGTGAAAAGGGGCGACCGCTGTGAGCATATTGTTTTTTGGGATGGCGATCCTTATGCTGTACTTTCTTTACTGCTGCACAAAATACCTTATGAGCAAGCTGCTGCCCGAGGAAGATACCAGGTGACGGTGTCGCACACAATACCTGGGATGTTTAGTGTGGTCAAAATGGTATGAGGGGAAAGTGTAACTTCTTAATTTATTAAGTTTTGGGCATACGAGTACCACTGTACAATTCATATTCGAACAAGCGGCAATCGATAATGCTGGTATAAAATTCAATGCGCCGGGTGGCTTTGAGGCCTATCTTTTTCGCCAGTTCAAGGTTGCCGGTAAATACATAGCCAAAATAACCGCCGCATTTTTGTTTCATAAAGTCGCCGATGCGGGCGTATATTTTCTCCAGTTCTGATATCTCTCCCAATCGTTCGCCGTACTCGGGGTTTACATAAAAGACGCCGGATACATTGGCGGGTATTTCAGTATCTGCAAAATCGCACACGTTAAATTCAATGAGGTTGGCCACACCGGCAGCTACTGCATTCTTGCGTGCATTTTCAACAGACCTGGCGTTATAATCGGTAGCGATAATGCGCAGACCGGGTACTTCTTTAATCTGTTCTTCGAGCAATGCATCTTCCTGCAGGTACACCTGCTCATCATACCCCTGGAGGTGCATAAACGCATAATTGGTCCTGAACAGGCCGGGCCTGCGGTTGGTGGCAATCATAGCAGCTTCGATGGCTACGGTTCCTGAACCACACATGGGATTGACGAAGGGGCTTACCCTGTCCCAGCGGGTGGCGAAAATGGTAGCGGCAGCCAGTGATTCGAGCATGGGGGCCTGACCGGGTATTTTGCGGTATCCGTGGCGTGCGAGTGAATCGCCGGATGTATCTATGAAGGCTTCGGCTTCTTCATTTTTCCAGAACAGGTGAATCACAGCGCCTGTGAGGGCAGAGCCTGTTGAGGGGCGTGTGCCGCGCTTTTCCCGGATGCGGTCAATGATGGCATCTTTTACGCGCAGGTTGGCAAACATGCTGTTGTTGATGGTGTCATTGCTCACGTTGCTGGTAATGGAAAAGTAGCCAGGCTCGGGCAGCAGGTCTTCCCAGGGCCAGGAGCGCAGGTTGTTGTACACATCGTCTGCATTGACAGCCCTGAATGCGGTGAGGCTGTATAGTACCTGGCTGGCGCAGCGCAGGTTGAGGTTGAGTTTGATACACTCATTCACGGTGGCTTTTAACTTTACGCCGGTCACAAAAGTTTCGTCTATTGTAAATCCCAGGTCCTTTACTTCCTGTTCGAGGTAGGGCATGGTGCGTTTGTGGCAGGTAATGGTAACGGCGCCTGTAGTAGTATATATGCTCATCGGCTGCGAATGTACAAAAAAGCCATACCACTGAACGCCAAACATTGGAACACGCTGGTCAATTCGTTGCCATCGTCTGTGGCAGGGGCCGCGATAGCCCTGGGGATATGCAATGTTACCAGCCATATGAGGAGCATGATGCCCAATAAAAGACCCACTGTTTTGGGTTTGAAATGGAGAAATATGGCGAGCCCGGCAGCTGCTAATGCAATGCCGGTGAGGTAGGTCCAGAATAATGGGCCGGGAATCCAGGTGGGTACCAGGGTTTGTACAAACTCAGCATATACAAAGTGGTCGATGCCGAAAATGAGCAGCATACTGGCAAAGCCATACTCGCCGTATAAGGCTAATTTTTCGAGGCTGCCATTTGCTTTTTTACCCGGGAAAGTGGTGGCGACCATAAAAGCGCCGCCGGCCAGTCCCAATAATTTCAAGGCATTGGTCCAGGCGCCCAACATGCCGGGGTTGTGGGTGAGCCGGATGGGTAGGTGGCCGGCCAGCACAAACAAGAGCAGGAAGAAGCCAAAGTAGAGCGCTACGGTTTTTACCTGGCTCATAAAAGCGATGAACAGACCTGCCAGTACCAGGATGGCTGCCGTGGCGTATACCAATACGGTGAGGTGCTGTGTAGCGTCGGGTGCAATGGTCAATATGACGGGCCGGAATCCGGGATAAATGAATTGCAATACGCCAATACCGGCGATGCCAAGGCCATAGAAAAGTTTACCCAAAGGTGTTAGATGCTGCATGATGAAGGGGATTGATTGTTTGAAGCGGGCAGGTGGCTTAAGATACAAAGAAATAGGCGTGCGGGGAAATTCAAATGGGCATTGAAGTGCGGCTGAGCGATAGGATAATGCGTATGCGCAGGGTGGTAAAGGGTTACTGGTACATGGTTATGCTACCTGTATTAGATGGAAGTGGTTGTTGGTGGAAATTAGAGTTTAGCCTACCGCCTGTAAGGCACGTACTTCTGATGGCGTGAGGCCGGTGAATTTCTTAAACTCTTTGATAAAATGGGCCTGGTCGTAGTAGCCGCAATCGTAGGCTATGGAGGTAAGGGGCAGGTCGGCTGTCTGTATAAGTTGCAGGCTTTTATTAAACCGGTGGATATTGGAGAATGACTTGGGGGTAATCCCCACATTGTCGAGAAATAGTTTTTGTATATACCGTTCAGAAATGCCGTATTGATCAGACAGGTTTTTAATACTAAATGATTCACCTTCCGCCCGAAGGTGGCGGCATAATTGTTCAATGATGATGACCTTGTGGTGTGCGGTTTTATTCTTTTTCAATCGCTGCACCAGGAAGGAGTCCAGTGCTTTTACTTTCTGTTCTATAGAATTGGTTTCCATTAACCGGTAATAGAATTCATTGGATTCTTCCCCGAATACATCGGCGAGGTCGATAGAATGATTGGTGAAATCGGAAATAGGATTGGGGAAAAAGAGGGCATTGGCATGAGGGAAGATCCGTGCGATGAGCATTTCGGTTCCTTTGGTAGCGGTCAACCTGGTGGGTTGGGTTATTTGCCCAAGTACTTCCACTTTAGGCATGTCAATGGGGCGTCCGTTGATCAGGGTGATGGCGCTTCCGCTTGAAATATTGACGGCGAAATCCACAAAGCCACTGGGATAGAATATTTCATTCTCGACATCCCTGTCTACGGCAAAGATCCAATAGCCTTGCACATAAGGTTTTAATATATCGGAAGCCGGGAATTGCATAATATAAGGTAGTAAAAAGTCAGGTATTGTTTACAATCCTGGGGAGCTTTTTGTTCAGGGAGGTAAAATAAATGCGGGGTAGGGTGGCAGATAACCTGAAGTAATTATATTTGATGGGATATCCCCTAATCCAGTTCATCAATAGTTGTGCTCCATGAATGCAACCATCACAATCCGTAATATCTTACCCGATTCAAACTATACTTGTTTTGTAATTCCTTCTCTTTTTAATAAAGATGAATGTGAACAATTCTTAAGCGGAGATATAAAAACCTCCTTTCAAAAAGCCATTTCAAACTACCCCACTTATTACAGGAATAACGACAGGCTGGTAATTGACGATACTGATTTGTCGAAGCTGCTTTTTGAAAAAGTAAGACCTTATTTACCGGAGGTGATTGAAACCAATTCCAATATCCAGTCGGAGAACGGAACCTGGCACCTGAAAGAACTGAATGACCGGTTGCGCTTCTGTAAATATTCGGCGAATCAATATTTTCACCGTCACCTTGACGGTATTCATTATCGCTCTGAACATATCCAGTCGAAGCTGACCTTTATGATCTATCTCAATAGCGCAGGGGAATTTGAAGGCGGCAGAACCCTGTTTTATAAGACGAAAGAGACCAGTGAGGTATGGGCTTCCTATATTCCACAACAGGGCGATCTGATCGTTTTTGATCATAATGTGTGGCACGAAGGAGAAGTGTTGACGAGCGGCGAAAAGTTTGTATTAAGAAGTGATATCCTGTACGCCAAAGAAGAAACTTTAACGATACAACAGCCCTTTGCCGGGCATTTGGGATATATCTGGGCGCTGCTAAAATTTGACGATGATACCATTTTGAGTGGTGGCAGAGATAAGGAAATTAAGGTGTGGAATGCTGGAGGTGAACAGCACCAGTCTCTAAAAGGACATGATAATTCAATTCTTTGTATTGAAAAGGTAAATGATAACACCATTATTACGGGATCAAGAGACCAGCGGATCATCGTTTGGCAAAGAGGACTGGGGCAGGATTTCCGGCTTTCAGCTACCATACATGTGCATTCGGCGGTGGTGCTCTCGCTTTGCAGGCTTACTGAAACGAGCTTTGCGTCGAGTAGTGGTGATAATACGGTGCAGGTGGTTAACCTCGACGGCAGTATTGTAAGAACCTTTTCTGAACATAGCAACTGGGTATGGAAAGTGATCAGGCTGCAGGATGGAATAATAGCAACAAGTTCGGAAGATGGGACAATAAAGATATGGGACGTTAAGCTTGAAAGATCTATACAAACATTTAAGGAAAAATCATCGGTAATAAGCCTTGCTTTCCTGGAAGATAGCCGGCAATTGATCAGCGGGAACCTTGAAGGAGAAATTTCAGTCAGGACTTTGACAGCCGATTTTACAGAGCAGGATCATAAAAGATGCAAGGCGCACGAAGGGATTATCAGAACTATAGTGCATTTGGGCAATAAGTTTATAGCCACAGGCGGGGAGGACAACAAAATAAGGATCTGGGATATTGGTAACCAACAATTGATCAGGGAACTTGAGCACGATAACTTTGTTCAGTCTATAGCTGTTTTGGATGATCGCCGGTTTTTAAGCGCATCTTATGACGGGACAATTCAGTCCTGGGTGCTATAAGGAGAATGTAGGCTTCATTGTTTAAAGATAGCTGACTTTGGAGAGGGTAACAAAGGTTATAGTAATGCAGCCTCTTTATTGTATTTGGTTCTGTAATCCAGCGGTGATACGCCTGCTATTTTCTTAAAAACCTCTCTGAATGCTTTGTCGTCAGAATAACCTACTTCATGCATCACTTCAAAGATGCTTTTCCTTCCTTTTTCCAGGCTGCTTTTGGCCACTTCTATTTTTACGCGTTGTAAATACTCCACGGGAGTATTGCCGGTAGCTTTGACAAAACGCCTGTCGAAGTTTCGGCGGCTTATGGCCAGTTTTGAAGCCAACTCCTCGAAAGAGATCCTTTCGCTGAGGTTTTCTTCAATATAGGTTTGTGCTTTGTAAATCACTTCGTCACCATGCTTCTTTTGTGCCTGGAAAATGAAAAAAGGCGACTGTGATGACCTTTCAATGTCAATCTGGAAGATCTTTGAGCAGTAAATAGCTGTTCCCCTGTCAAAGTATTTTTCAATGAGAAACAGGATCAGGTTCAGAAAAGAATAGCCACCACCATTGGTATAGATACCTTGTTGAACGGTGATCAGTTTGTCGATATGCAATTCAATGTCAGGAAATAATCGCCTGAAATCTTCCGCCGCACACCAGTGTGTAGAGCAGGTTTTGCCATCCAGAAGTCCGCTGGCGGCCAGGAAAAAAGCGCCTGTGCAGATGCTTGCTATTTCAGCGCCGGCTTTGTATTGCTCCTTAACCCAGGCGATCAATGCTGTATTCGCTTCCACAATATCGGCACCATCATGAAAAATGGAAGGAATGATAAGCAGGTCGGTTTTTTTTATTTCGTCGATAGGTACAGGATGCAATGAAAAATAACCGGTATTCAATGTCAGTTCTTTTATAAAGCCGGCGATCCGGATATCGATCAGGGATGGGTTGCCCAACCTTTTCCAATACTCATTGGCCTCAATGAGGACCTCAAAGGTGCCCGTTATACTGCTGAGGTTAAGGTTGCCCTGTGGTACAATAATGGTTACCTGCTTCATCGTAAAAGTTTAGATAAAGCTAGTTGATTGTACTGGCCGGATCAACCCTCCTGAAAGTCTATTTCACCCCCCTGTTACAGTCGTATTAAGACCATAATTTTGCCTCTTTTGTTTCTTAGACTGGCTTTCTTTCTTCCTCCCATTGTCTTGTTTGGCCGGATGTAATTACATTTGGCCCACTATTTTCTCCCGGTTTGTAAGGCATCATTTATCAATCCTGTTATAAAATGGGCAGCATACCAGTAAGACATATCAAGGCAGCATCCAAAGAGCCTGATCTTTCCGGAACTTTTAGCATCCGGGATATTGAGGGGTTATTGGGTGGTAAGGACATGGTACAGGAGTTGCACAGACATGATTTCTATTACCTGCTCATTTTGAAGAAGGGAAGCGGTACGCACGCTATTGATTTCAGCTCTTATCCTGTTGCAGGCAATACTGTTTTTTTGATGCGTCCGGGGCAGGTACACCAGCTTGTTTTAAAAGCAGGAAGCAAGGGTTATTTGATACAATGCAATGAGGCGTTCTTTTTTCCTCATGGTAAAGCTTCCGGCCAGCTTTTACGCAAGGTGGGAACTGTTAACCATTATCAGTTCACTGCTGGTGGGACCAAAAAGCTGCTGACTGTATTGAGCTCTATCTTTCGGGAGTACGCTGTTAAGCAGGAAATGTACCAGGAGGTTATTAAGGCCCAAATGGGTATTTTTTTTATTGAGCTTGCACGGTTGTATGGTAAAAGTCCTACCAGTAATACTGATCTCTATGTACAGGAACAGCTGGAAACGTTCTTAGCGCTTGTCGAGACCTCGGTCTGTGATCATAAGAGTGTGTCTCAATATGCGGCTTTGATGGGGCTTTCCACCTGGCAGCTTAATGCCATCACCAAGGCTACGCTGGGTAAGACCTGTTTGGTGCTCATCAATGAATATATGGTGTTGGAGGCCAAAAGATGTTTGTTGGCGACAGGCAATCAGGTAAATCAAATAGCTGATCACCTGGGGTATGAAGACATCTCCTATTTCATCCGGTTCTTTAAAAAGCACACCGGATATTCGCCTGAGGCGTTCAGACAAAAGTTTCGATAAGTCCTGCACAATTGCATTTTTGTCCTATCCCTGCGGTTAGGGCTGCTCCTACCTTTGCATGCAATAAATAAAGAAATTATGGAACAGTCCTGGGATGAAGAATACAAAACCAAATGGGATGAGCGATATGAAGGGGAGGTGTATGCTTATGGCAAAGCCCCTAATGTATTTTTTAAAGAATGGCTTCAGCATTTCAAGGCAGGATCGATATTGTTGCCGGCGGACGGTGAAGGGCGCAATGGGGTGTATGCTGCTATGCAAGGCTGGGCCGTTACTTCTTTTGACCTGAGTACAGCAGGAAGGACAAAAGCATTGGAACTGGCCGAAGACAACCAGGTGGCGCTGGAGTATATTGTTGGCGACCTGGAGCAGCTCGATTTTGAAACCGGCTCCTTTGATGCCATTGGATTGATCTATGCACATTTTGCTGCCGGCAAGAAGTCTTTGTTTCATAGAAAATTAGATAGTGCGTTAAGGCCTGGTGGAATACTTATCATAGAGGCTTTCAGTAAAAAGCACCTGTCGTTGAAAAGTGTTGACCCTGCTGTGGGCGGGCCAAAGGATATTGATATGTTGCTTTCGAAAGAAGAGGTTCTGGCCGATTTTGAGCATTATGAGGTAATACTCTTGGCGGAAGAAGAGATCCTTTTAAATGAGGGTGCGCATCATATAGGAAAAGGGGCTGTGGTGCGGTTTGTTGGCAGAAAGAAGGCGTATTGACTTATGCTCATTTTGGTATGCTTATAATTATTGGTCAGGCCATCATGGGATGCTCATTTTGGCCAAATCTCCCCATCATAAAGTCCATATTACACCCTGCGGCTTATTTTATAAGACAATAGTTTTGTTGTGTAATAAAAAACATACAAAATGAAAAGATGGAAAAATAAGGCGGCTGGTAATTGGATGTTGACCTGCCTGTTCGCTTTGTGTTTTGCATCCTCTTTTGCTCAAAATCATCTAAAAGAACAAAAAATGACAACACAAGATTTTACAGCTACCTTGTTGGTAGATCAATCTCCCAAAGAAGTATTCGATGCGATCACTAATGTCAGAGGATGGTGGTCGGAAGAAATTGAAGGTAATACCAGTAAGCTCAATGATGAGTTTCAGTATCATTTTGAAGATCTTCATCGTTGCAAGGTGAAATTAATAGAAGTTGTTCCCAATAAGAAAGTGCTTTGGCTGGTACAGGACAACTATTTTAAATTCACAGAAGACAAAACGGAATGGACCGGTACTAAAGTGAGCTTTGAAATTTCCACTGAGGGCGACAAGACTAAGCTTATCTTCACGCATATCGGACTTGTTCCTGAATACGAATGTTATGAGGTTTGCAAGGATGGATGGACCACTTATATCCTCAACAGCTTACACAAGCTGATCACCACGGGTAAAGGTCATCCGAATGCGACGGGAACGCCAAGGACAGAAAGTGAAAAAGCGCAGCGGGCCAGGGGATAAATGATTTCGGTCCGGGATCTTATCTAATAGTTTTAAAAATAGCATATGGAAAACAAAAATCTAGAGGTCACCTTTGTTGTTGACCAGCCAGCCAGTGTGGTATTTGATGCCATAACCAGTGTTTCAAAATGGTGGACTGAAAACCTAACGGGCAGTTCAAAAGCATTGCATGATGAATTCACTGTCGAATTTGAGGGAATGCATTTCTCCAAACAGAGGCTTATAGAAGTAGTTCCCAACCAAAAGGTTGTTTGGCTGGTGACGGAAAGTGATCTTACCTGGATCAAAGATAAAAGCGAGTGGACAGATACAAAGGTCGTTTTTGAGGTAACAGAGCATGGGGGTAAGACCCAGCTTCAATTTACGCATATCGGTTTAGTACCGGGTGTTGAATGCTTTGATGGTTGTAAGGGTGCCTGGGGCCATTTTGTAGGGGAGAGTTTGTTCAACCTGATTACCGCCGGAAAAGGATATCCTGCTAAAAAGCAAGCTGAGAAAGTAAGTTAGCCGGGGATCGGGGAGGGGCCGATAAGGATAGTATGAGATTTAGGATTAACTTCCGTGAACCATGACAGAAAAGAACTTCAGCGAGTTGGCCCTTTCCTTCCCTGGTACAGAGCTGTGTACGCATTTTGACAGGATTGGGTTCAGGATCACCAACAAAAGGATGTTTACCACCTATCTTGCCAGGGATAATACTGCCAATGTTTTTTTGACACCCATAGAGCAACAGGTTTTCTGCAAAATGAGTGCAGGCATTTACCCGGTACCTAACAAGTGGGGAGAAAAGGGCGCCACCACTTTTGAATTAAGCAAAGTGCCGGTGGAAATAGTTAGGGAAGCGCTTTTGTCGGCTTATAATGAAGTGTTGCGTCCTAAAAAGAAGGGTTAAGGGTCACCCTGTTTATCGTATACTTTTTAATAATTTAGGTTTATGATAGCGCCACTTACGGTAATTGATATTCAGGAGGAGACCAGGGACATCGGGAGTTATAAAAATATTCCTGTTGCCCTGATCAATGATCATATTGTGAGGCTCAGTGTCATGACTGAGCCTTTTTACTGGCATTATCATCCCAATAGTGATGAAATCTTCCTGGTAGTAGAAGGTGTTTTGTGTATTGATCTGGAAGACCGCACGGTTGAATTAACTCCCGGACTGTTGTTTACGATCCCTGCGAATGTGCGACACCGCACCTGGCCGAAGGGTGACCGGTCTGTGAACCTTACTTTTGAACTGGATGCTATGGAGACGATCAGGTTTTGATCTCCAGCTACCAGATCTTTATTCTTTCATCTTCGGATCGGTAGTTCTTACTTCCAGGCTGCACATTAAATGCTTTATAAAAAGGGGCAGCACTCATCAGGGGGCCATTTACACGCCACATGGCTGGTGAATGGGGATCAGTATTCACATACATGCGCAAAAATGCATCTCTTGTTTTCACCCGCCAGATCCTGGCAATGGATAGAAAGAACCGTTGATCGGGGGTAAAGCCATCAATTTTGATTGAGTCCTTTCCTTGCTGCGTCATCTTAAAAGCATCGTAAGCAATGGCTATGCCGCCATTGTCTGCGGTGTTTTCGCCCACGGTCAGTGCCCCATTTATGTGAACAGTATCTAAAACTGTAAAGGAACTGTATAAGTCAATAACCCTTTTTGTTTTTGCCCTGAACCGTTCGTAATCTTCCTTTGTCCACCAATTTTTTACGTTACCCTCTTTATCAAACTGAGCTCCCTGATCATCAAAGGCATGTGTCAGCTCATGTCCAATGACCATTCCGATCCCACCATAATTAATGGCATCATCTGCCGAAAAATCAAAATAGGGAAATTGTAAAATTCCGGCCGGGAAGACAATTTCATTAAATGAAGGATTATAATAAGCGGTAACGGTAGGCGGAGTAGTACCCCATTCTGTTCTATCAACGGGCTTATTTAATTTTGATAATTGAAATTGATACTCATTTTGATAGAGTGAAAGCAGGTTTTCGAAGTATTTGTTTCTGCTGATCTGTACTTTATCGTAATTACGCCATTTATCCGGGTAACCAATTTTTTTGGTGATCGCATATAGTTTTTCTTTAGCTTTTTGCTTTGTGCTGTCGCTCATCCAGTCAAGTTGATTGATCCTGTTTTCGAAAGCTTTTTGCAGATTGTTTACCAGGTCGAGCACGCGCTTTTTTGCATCCTCATTGAAATATCTCTTTACATAGATCTGCGCCAGCGCCTGCCCTAGCAGGCCATCACATTTTTCGGTCAGGATCTGACTGCGTTTTTTTTGAGTAGCCTGGCCAGACAATACTTTAGTGAACTCAAATGATGCATCGATGAACGGCTTACTAAGATCGTCGGCATAATTTTTCAGGGTAGCTGCCTTTAGATACGTCTTCCAATCATCAATAGAAATTGATTTCAGCAATGCATTTAGCTTCAGATAATATGGGATCTGACTCATATCAATGGAATCGGTCTTTGCATCCAAATTTGCAAGCAATGTCTCCCAGCCGATATTAGGCTGTGTCTTGCTGATGGATGCTACCGGGATCTTATTATAATTAGCATTGATATCCCTGAGTTCTACATTCGTTTTATGCGATGCGGCAATTTGTTTTTCGATATCGTACACAATGGCTGCCAGCTTCGGGGCGGCAGCCAGATCGCTGCCCGTTAGTTGAAATAGGGTGGTAATGTATTTTTTATAGGCTTCTTGTATATTGAGGGTAGCTGGATCTGTTTTAAAATAATAATCACGGTCAGGCAAGCCGATACCGGTCTGACCAGCATGGGCTATATTGATATTACTGTTTTTATTGTCAGGGGAAATATAAAAATTAACGAGGGAAGGGTTGCCTGTTTTCAGTTCAACTGCTACAAACCTGATCAGTGAGGGGATATCGCTGATATTGTCGATACGTGCAAGAATTGGTTGAATGGGTCCGTACCCACGCTGATTGATGGTTGCGGTATCTATGCCAGCCGCATAGAAATCTCCTACCTGCTGTTCAATACTTCCTGCAGTGGACTGGGATCTTGAAACACTATCGAGGATATGCTGCAGGAGTTGCTTTTGGGGGATATTAAGGAATGAATAGGAGCCTACTCCTCGTTGATCATCTGCAATCTTCACGGTGTCGTACCATCGCTCATTGACATAGCGAAAGAAATTGTCGCCAGGCTTTATAGAAGTGTCAATTCCATTTACATCAACAAAACTGGTACCGGTGGGGTTGGGATTGTTACATGCACCTAAAATTCCTGCTACCATACATGAATAGGCAAATTTCATCATGCGTTATATTTCCTCAATAATAACAATTTTTATTCATAACGGTAGTATCACACTTGTTAGTGGCGGATTTGAGATTACATTATCTTTTGCAGTCATTTTGAAAGGTGATCCATATGCTTTATATTGTTTGTCAAATTGATAAACCCCAAATCTTCCTGAATGAAAAAGGTGCTTCTTTCTATGTTTGCCCTGGTCTCCTTGCTTCGTGCTGGTTATGGTCAGAATTATATGGAAGATTTTCTCTCTTTTAAACACAAGGCAGATTCGATAATCATTTCACTGACATCTGAAAAGTTCTTAAGGGATAATTATTATTTGTCGGTGGAGAAATCTCACCCTTATTCAGGACTGGGCTCTTTTGGTAAGTCATGGGGAGATACGATCAGATTTAAAGCTTATAAGGCATTACCTCGCGCCTATGACTATGTTTATATGATCAGGAATATTAACGAAACAGGGATCCAGGTAACGATAGAACGCGAGCCCGGAGCTTTGCGGGACATGATGCTCTCTGCATATGATCATTTTTCCTTTGTGAACGGGATTCCAATGGATACAAGCGCCCGGCCAAAGGATTTTCTGTCCCGGGAGAAGATCAAGTCATTGGTTATAAGTGATAAGCAGCCAACAAACTTCCCCGAGCGTATTGAGTTTAATTGGTATGATATGGAAAAGGGAGAACTCGTGCGTGGTATTTATCGGTACAAGGTTATTTCTTATACCACAGAAAACAACAAGAAATACATGGTGCTTTATTCTATAGATCCCCTTACCGGAAAGGTATTAAGGAAAGAAAAAGAGGAGTATGGTGAGGATTTTGATAAAAAGTATAGCCCGGTAGAACATTAATGGCAATTGATTCTTTCTCTTCATGTCCATCCAACTATTGCCCCATTTGCAGAACAGTTCAATCCTTTTTTCTTTGCATAGAGTAGCCGGAATGTGAAGTACCGTACGCAGGCACGAATTTCTGCATATAGCCTGGAGATTTTAATAATGATGGTAGTTTAAGTGTCTGGTTACCAATTGATAACATTTGGATGGGTATCCAAAAAGGGTGAAAACACGGTATCTGTAGATGTCTTGAATCCCTATATTGGGCAGGTTATTGATTACCGGATTCATATTTAATTCCATTATGCCCACGCTTAGAGAACAATTGAAGGAGCACCCTATTGTTTCTGTTTTATCAATCTTCGCCTCTTTGGCTACCATCTTCGGATTTATAATTTTTCAATGCTTGGAAACATGTAACAAAAAAAAAGAACCGCAAGCTGTAGTAGATAAGGTAGATACTGCAGGCGCTAAGAAAACTATTGATTCAGTCTCAGAATCAGGCAGCAATCGCAAACCTATTACCGTTAATGATAGGGTAGATGGTGGAAGTAATAAAAATGACCGTACAGACCGGGAGGCTGTAAAGAAAACCTTTGATGGTATAGGGGTACTGGCCACTGAAAACGGAAAATTTAGTAATTACTTGGCCAATAAACTGCTGGGATGGGTATCTCAGGGCGATCTCCCTAAAACAATTCTCGCATCTTCTCTTATCAGTAATGGTTCATTTGACAGGATCGTCGAACACAATGCCAGTTCTATAAACGATATCAAGCCAATTATTAATGGTTATATCTGTCTCCTTCGAACAAATACAGCCTTTGAAAAAAGCAGCATTGATGAATCGCTTAAAAAGGCAATCACAAAGTGGGAACTGGCGGTCATAAACAGCAAAACATCGGAAATTATATTTAGTGCTGCCGATAGAGCAACCGCATCTGATATTTCAGAAGAAGCGGCTGCACTGCGTAATTATGAGGCAATATTTAACTTTCTAAAACCTCAGATAATAAACTTTAAATGAGATCCATTTACTTCATTGTGTTCATTACTTTGTTCCTGTATTGTTTGAGCAGTCAAAAGACTTATGCACAGAATACTTTTGATGCTCAACTAAAGAAGATGAGCGATACTTTGACACAACGCTTATTGCGAACCGGCAAAAAACGTGTAGCTGTCAGTAACTTTACCGATTTGCAGGGAAGTGTCACGGAGCTTGGTAAATACATCGCTGAAATTTTTAGTGTAGAACTTAGCAATACAGAGCTGGAAGTCGTTGACAGAAGCAGGTTGAAAGAATTGTTGGCAGAACTCAAGTTGACAGAGGAAAAGCTTACGAGTCCTGCGAATGCTCTCAAATTGGGTGAAATGGCAGGAATAGAGTATATTATAACAGGTACTACTACACCGCTTGATAATACAATAGACATTACTGTTAAAGCGCTCGATATCCAAAAGGGAATTTCCATAGGTGGGCAAAAAGGGTCAGTATCCCGCACAGAGGCAATCAATAACCTGATGCGCAATACCGTAAATGGAGGTAACAGCCAGGCGGCCAATGTAAATTCAGCCAGGCAAATTGATACCAAAGATCGTTCTCCAATTGATGATCTATTTGAAGCAAAAATAGCGGATCTGAGAAAAAGTAATTGTTATAACAGGGACAGGGATGCTTATTTCGGGCAAATATGTTTCGAAAATCAAACTGGCGAAGACCTGATCTTTGCTGCAGATGCATGGGGGTGGCCACAAGCGATCCATGTCGGTAGTGAAGGAGTTACTTTGCCAAAGGGGACCCGCAATTGTTCTCCGTTAATCTGTGTAACTTATCCGGATGCCAATGCGGAATCCGTTGAAATAAAATTCACATTTCAGGTGCAGAATCAAACCCCGTTACGCTCTACTACTATGAGGTTATTAGTAGAAAAGTGTAAGGTTAAATCAATCGTGCTTACCAAAAACAACTTATTGTTTAATAAATAAACCAGACCCCAAACATTGACTGGGTTTATTTTATAAGTATAATATATAAGACAGATGAGAGTTGTTTTTTTAATAATGGTATTGGGCTTTACCGGGCAAGCTGTTGCTCAAAATAAAGAGTTTGATGTGATGGTGAGTGAAATCGCCCAAAAACTGGCATCGAAACTTCCCAATAATTCCAGGATGGCTGTGACGGATTTCGTAGATCTACAGAGTAATGTGACTGAATTGGGTAAATATGTAGCAGAGTCCTTTAGTGTAGAATTTGTAAATACCCATCTTCAGGTAGTAGACCGGGGGAGGTTGGACGTTCTGATCAAAGAATTAAAGTTTACTCAGGAAGCACTTACCAATCCTCAGGATGCGCTCAAACTGGGGAAAATGGCAGGCATTCAATATCTTATTACGGGTACTACTACCATGTTGGATAATTTTGTTGATGTGACGATTAAGGCCTATGATATTGAAAAAGGAACTATTGTAGCTGCTCAGCGCGGTAACTTGCCCCGAACAGACGCTATTAATGAAATTATTCAGAAGCCAGGTACAAGGCAACGGAAAACCTTCAGGCACAGCTACTATGACGAAGCCGGTAGGAAACATCAATATCAGCGCACCAGATGATGTTAACCAGGTAAAGAGCTCGCCCATAAAGAAAAGTATTTGTATCACGACAAGTCGATTCTATGGCTATGTGTGTTTTGAAAATATGACCCAAAGAGATCTCATATTATATTCAATAAATCCATTGCACTCTTCTATTAATGTCATGGTGGCGGCCGGAGGGAAAGGGTGTTCACCACTTCTATTTACCAATAATGTCTCTTATCGTGATCCTGAGCCCCAAGCGATGGAGTATACTTTCAGTTTTAAAACAACTGATAAGGAAAAGCCACAATACACCACCTTTACCATCACGGCAGAAGGCTGCGTTTCCAAATCTGTTCCATTACACAATGGCAATCTTTCTTTTGTGAATAAGGAACCATAGTGCTTTCTTGTTCATTTTCAGGAATATTTATCAAAGGTTGATGCGATTGCTTTTGTGTAAGTGGTTCCGGTTACTAAGGCTGCCCGACGCTAATTTTGAACCTTACTTTTTTACTGCATTGCGCCTGGTTTTTCAGGTAGAACTTAATGCCTTCTTTGTTAAAATCGGGTGTTTGCCATTGTATGGCTACACAGTTGTCCGCTATTGCCTTCGCTCTTAGCTTTGATATTATTTTGCTGCCAATACCCATGCCGCGGCAAGCCGGGCGTAAAAAAAGGCAATCCAGGTAAATAAAATCTGCAGCATCCCAGGTTGAATAATCAATGGTATAAGAGGCAAAGCCATTAAGGCCGGCGCTTGTTTCAACTACCCAACAATAAAGTCTGGGGTCTGGATTGAACAAGGCGGGGATTAACCTTTCTTTTTTCCCATCCGGGATGAAACCGGCCCGTTCAAAATGAGCATGCTCTTGCATTAATACCAACAATTCATCCAGGTCTTCCGGCTCAACGGCACGTATACTGTATTGCATTTTATCTGACATTAAGGTAAAGGTATATGCCATCGGGATCCGGTAACATGCATTCTACTCATATGTACATGTAATTCATTTCATGCGATTGTAAGTCGTACCACTCCTACATCTGAGAATAAAATAATTATAGCATGAAAAGAGCAGTTGAACATTATCAACGGAAATTAGCTTTCGAGATGGATCCTTCCGACCTGTTCGCAGCACTCGAGGCAAAGGAGAAGATTGTCGTAATCGATGCACGTAAGCATTTCGCCTTGGAAAGGGAACGCATACCTGGTGCTGTCAACTTCAATCCGGGATATGAATGAACAGTCAACGGGCGGCATTGAATGGTAGAAATTCGATGGGTATGAAACGGAAGGAACTGCGTCTACTGCTGGTTTAAAAATCGCTTGTGCCTGTTAACCATTTATGTAATGTAAGCAAAAGGCCGCCCCTTATTTGAGACGACCTTTTACTTATCGGTGTAGCTTGAGAAATGTATTAATCAACCAGTCTTGTTACGTTCACGTGTTTTTCTAAACTGTCAATAGTAGCAGTAGTCTGAACCAATTCCACTACCACTTGCTTGCGTGCGGTTGTCCATCTGCCAAGGGTAATATTATAGGTGCCCCCCATCATATTGAACAAGCTGGCATCGGAAGGAACTTCCGGGTATTTACTGTTTACCGGGTAAGGCATATTGGTAGTATTGCCAGCCGAACGATAATGCAGATAAGGGACTACAGTAGGTTTATAAGTAGCAGGATCTATATTTATCGAATACATAGAATACCAGTCATTATTACAGATCCTATAACCCAGTATGGGCGTTTTGGTCAGGTCAAAAATTGCAGCGCCACCACCTGAAGATATAAACAATACATCTTCCGGCGTGGAGGCTTCGGTAACTGTAGTTCCTTTAAAGATAGCTACTCCACACATATTTCCGCTATTGGCAAAGGGACCGGAGGTGCCAAATGCACTTGGGCGAACAAGCCCTCCATCACCAAGGTTTGGGTTGGTGCCAGTGGTAGCATAATTTTTAGGATACCAGTTTGGTGCAGTCACAAAAGTATCCTTACCACCTGAACCACTTATTTTCTTACCCTGGAAACCAAAATAAAAGAACTTTCCTTTTTGTACGCTACCCGATGTAATGTTCCATTTGATGGTACGCTGTCCACCCGTAGCCCATCCGGCATCAAGCGGGGTAGCAGAACTGGCTGTGCCTGCATTGCCGCAAAAGACGATGCTGTATGGGTTGGTAACAAAGTCTATATCTTTAGTGGCCAGCATTTGTACATATTCATAACCCCCATCGCCACCTTTAGGATCACTTTGGAGCCCGGATATCAGCAGCTCTTGTGCAGAGGAACCCATATTCACGATATCATCTCCGTTCCTTGTTCTGAGCTGTAAAGAGCCATCAGCAGTGCGCAAAGGAATTCCTACATAAGCTGCCAATCCGTAAGGAGCATTTTGGGCATAGCTTGTACCTGGATCAGTATAAAGAATAATGTCTCCAAATCCATCATTGATCTTTTTGGCTCCACTGATCACCTCTCCTGGCTGAGGAGCGGGATTGAAACTGGATTTATTAACAAGGCAAAGGGAGCTTTCATATTTATCAGGGTTGGCCAGTAGCTGGGCTATTGTGATCGCGTTTATGGCTACCACACCTTTGCCCTTCGGTGTAATTTTAGCATCTGTAACACCTGTAATGGTCAGTATCCCGTTTTTACGGGTCAATGTACTGCCTGAAATGTCGATCATTAATGAGTCACCCGGATGGTATTTGGCAGCAGCAGCGCCCAATTCTATGGAAATACCTCTCAGTGTATCCAGGCGGCGGCTATCCTGTACTACCAGCAAACCTTCAGGAATGTTTTTTTCTGTATGGTCGGATACAACTACTGCAGCCAGTTTGTCGCCCCCATATAAGTTGTCTTTTGAAAGCATTACATCTTTTCCTTTATACAGCGGGCGGACATCCAAAATAGAAACTACGTCGTAAGGTGTGCCTCCAAAATAGTTTTCGTAGGTATCTTTCGTACAACTATTAATAGCTGCAGCGATGATGATGATTAAAAAAAGGTTTACTAAATATTTCATCTTTATATTTTTTATAATTGATTCACTTAAGGGCGCTGCCACCATACATTGGTTGATATCTCATCGGGGCCCTGTGCAGCTACCGCCGCTTTATAGTTTACAGGATTGGCTGCCTGCACATACACAGGGTATACGAGCCGTGCCGGCATTACGCCGCCGTTTGCAAGGCCTGGCCCCTTTGGTAAAACAGGATGCCCGGTACGCCTGTATTCAAACCATTGTTGCAGATCGGTCATGAACAGTCCATAGTATTTCTGTAAGTGGATCATTTCCATTTTTGTCTGAAAAGGAGCATTATCATCCCAAAGTTCACCACCAGCATCAAGATTTGCCAGGTGTTTGGTAAATTCGGCAGAAGGGATGGTTTCAGGAAAGTTGGGCACCCAATAATTGATCGCAGATGCAATACCCTGGTAATAATAAGCTTTTGTATCGCCGGTTATCCATCCTTTTACTGCCGCTTCCGCCAGTATAAACTGCACTTCTGCATATTGCATGATAATACCGGTCAATGGATTCTGCTGGAGGGACCATACACCACCTGTGCTGGTATTATCATAGCTTTGAAAATAACATCCTTTTGTTTCTCCTGTGCCAGGCAGGTAGGCGCTTTTTACACCAAACCATCCGCCGCCGCTGGCTTGCGAAATGCCAAACCGGCCTATGCTACCTGAACCGAATGGAGTAGAAGAAACATAACGTGGGTCGGACCAGGTAATAAGATTGTCTAAAAAGAAATTGCAAAGGGCGGGACCGCGAAAATCCTGTGCACGCACGCCGTTTACATAAGGAGAAGTGTAAGGATCGGTAGTACTGGTGCCACCGCTCCACAGTAATCTGGCGCAGTCTGCATTACTTTGAAAGATCGGGTATTGAGTGGGGTTCTCTACAATCTCTTTAATTTTTGCAATACATTGCTGTTGCACATCTGCTTTGCCCGATATGCGCAACAAAAGGCGCAGGTATAATGAATTGGCAAATTTTCTCCATTTAGTGATATCTCCTTTGTAGAGGGGATCACTGGATACCACGATAGGAGCACCCCCGGCAAGCAGGGTGTTGGCTTCTTCCAACTGCTTAAACATATCGAGGTAAATGTCTTTCTGCTTGTCGAAAGTCGGTATTACATTATCCTGATCTCCTTTCAGTGCATTGAAGTAAGGAATATCGCCATAAATATCTGTAAGATTAGAAAACAGCCACACTTTGCCTATTTTCCCGATACCCTGGTAAGAGGTATTGGTGCTTTTTTCTCTGCGTGCCAGGCTGTCTACCTGTTTGAAGTTGGTCAATTGTACGTACCATGCATTCCATAGATAGTCGGACATACTGGACCTGAAGGCGTACCTGAACACGGTATTATCACCATCACTTTGGGATACGGTTACCTGCATCAATTCATTATTGAAGCTCCTGTTTCGGTTCATGCCGGGCCAAAGGGAGTTTACCAGTGCCGGAGCCAGCAGTTTGTCTGAAGTGGTCTCCAGCGTGCTGATAGGATCTACGTTCAATTCTACAAATCCCTTGTCGCATGAATAGAGCGTTGACAGTACCATCAAAGCCATACATGCTATATATAATTGCTTTCTCATCCTTATATTTTTTTCTTTGTTTATTATTAATCAGATCTTATGCACGATCATTAAAACCCGATTGATAAATTGAAGCCCATACTGCGTGTGGAAGGAAACTGTCCCACTTCAAAACCTCTTACGATGTCTGATCCGGAGAGTGTACCAAACTCAGGATCGAATATTGGCCAGGGTGTCCAGATGAACAGGTCGCGGCCGTAAATACCAATGTTTGCTGAGGTTAAACCCAGCTTCTTAAGGAACCTTGGTGTAAAGCTGTAGTTCAATGAAGCTTCACGGAATTTTAAAAAGTCGGTACTAAAAGTGCTTCCCTCTGCATTATAGGTACCCATGCTGTATTGATAGTACTGGTCGATATCCCTGGCCACCACATCATTTTTGCGATAAGTACCATCGGGATTTTGTACCACGCCATTACCAATGATACCATTGTACCTGCCTGGTAGTGTGCTTTTAAGTTTGCCTTGCTCTACCAGTTTGTAATGGGTAAGTGAGTAAGCCACTGCTCCAATCTGTGCATCGAACAGGAAACTTAAAGCGAAGCCCTTATACCTGAAATTATTGCCAAGACTGAATTTGTATTTGGGTGTAGTATTTCCGAGGTACTTGATATTCTCGGTGATCTTTGGAAACCCGGTAGTAGCGTCGAAGATCACTTGTCCGTCCGGACTGCGCTGATACCCCAGGCCATATAGATCACCCAACGCGCCACCCACGGATGCCACTATCTGACCGCTCGCTATCTGGCCGGCTCTCAGCAATACTGAACTATCCGGCATAGACATGATCTTGTTTTTGTTATAAGAAAAAGTTCCCATAACAGACCATTCAAAACCACCCCCTCCGCTTGCAATGGGTTTGGCGTTGATCCCAATTTCCACACCATTGTTCCTTACTTTTCCTGCATTGATCAACTGGGTATTGTAACCTGAAGAAGCATCTACTGTTCTTAATAAGTGCTGGTTGGTGGTATGTCCAAAATATACTGCCAGATCTACGCTTAACCTGCTGTTGAAGAACTGCACCTCGGAGCCAAACTCGAATGTGGTAGTACGAAGGGGTTCCAAATTAACATTGGGCAGGGTAGTAGGGCTTACCAGGGCGCTATCGGGGTAAATACCACCGTTTGCCACAGGGTAAGAATACAAGGTTCTGTATGGATTGGTGCCGCCGCTACCCACCTGTGCCGCGGATGCCCTTAATTTGAGGTAGTTGATGGCATGTGGCAGCTTGGCTACATCCGACAGTATGAAACTGGTGTTGATAGAAGGATAGAAAAATCCGGTGTTGCCTGTTCTTTTCGGAGTGGCCAACACGCTGTTCCAGTCATCCCGGCCTGTAATTTCTGCAAACAGGAAGTTTTTGTAGCTCAGGTTTACAATACCATATATACTATTTAAACGGTAGCGGCTGGTGTCGGGGAAATAAATAAGCCCGTACTCGCTATTCTCCATGGTGTAGATGCCGGGCAGGTGTAGCCCATCATTCCTGATATCAGTTTTGTCATATTTATTCCACAACTGGCTACCACCTAAGGTCAGTCCCAGTTTTATATCGCTGTTTAGGGTTTTGTTATACCTGGCCATGAAGTCATAGCTCTGTTCCTGCGAATAGATGTTCTGCTTTCTTACAGAGCCCCGCGGCAACCTTGTGCCGGCATCGAATGGCCTGTCCTGCTCACGTTTATCGTTCATCCAGTCGAGGTTGCCACGCAACATGAAATTCAGGTCTTTTGTAACCTGGTAGTTCAGTGTAACGTTTCCGGTTACGTTGTTCCTTCTTGTTTTGTTCAAAAACTCATTGACGATCGCAAATGGATTTTCGGGGAAAGAAGAGAACGGATAGCGAATGAATTTGTAAAGGCTATCGTAAATGCTGCCAGGACCACCTGCCCAATAATTTCTCAGCCAGTTATAATCCGCGCTTGGTTGCCAGAACATATACCAGTACATTAAAGACTGGTTGCCATATCCTGCTGCGGGCAGGTTATCGCTGTTTCTAAAGCCATAGTTTATTTTGGTAGAAAGTTTTAATTTTTTTGTGATCTGGGAATTGGTGGTGAGGCCAACGCTCTGGCGCTCAAAACCTGTGTTGGGCACAATCCATTTGTTCTTTTCTGAACCAAGGTTGATCCGGACGCCCGTATTACCTATTTTACCATCCAGGCTAAGATTGTTCCTTAGATTGGTGCCCATGTCCCAAAAATCGTTGATGTTGTCGTAAGCCTTCCAGGGAGTGCGCTCTAAACCTCCTGTCTGACGCACAGGGTCGTATTGATAGAATGATTGTCCATCGAACTTAGGCCCATAAGCCGAGCTGGTGCCGCTGGTGCTGGCGCCATCGGCTGTTGCGCCGTACGAGTAATAAAGTGCCCCGGCCAATCCCTGGCCATATTCATATTGTAAGTCAGGGGTTCTGTTTACCTGCTCAAGGTTGCCGTTTACGGTATAGCGAACGTTGAAATGGCCTTTCCTGTTTTGGCGTGCATTCTTGGTAGTAATAATGATAGCACCGTTTGCCGCCCTCAACCCATACAATGCCGCGGCAGCAGGACCTTTCAGTACAGATACGCTTTCTATATCCTGCGGATTGATATCATTCAGAGAACTGCCATAGTCGGCCGGCAGGTTGTCCGAGTTGGTCGCATATACCTGGTCGCTGCTATTGGCAGAGCGTTTACCGCTACCATTGTTGATCACCACACCATCCACCACTATGAGGGCTTCATTATCGCCGGTAATATTGTTTTCTCCCCGGAGAATGATCTTGCTGGAAGCTGCGGGGCCTGAGCCGGAACGGATAAGGTTCAGACCTGCTACTTTACCTGAGAGGGCATCTGTCCAGTTAGAACCTACGGCATTGGTTAATTGGGTACTATCCACTTTGGTAAGGGCATAGCCCAGCGTTTTTTCGGCTTTTTTGATACCCAATGCTGTTACTACCACTTCATTCAGGTCGTCGGATCTGCTTCTTAAGCGTATCAGCAAGGTATTGGATTTACCGGCCTGTTTTACCGTAAACCCTTTGTGGGACTGGGTTTCATATCCTACGGAAGAGAACGTGAAATCGTACACCTCACCAATCCTCAGTTGCGGAAAGGTAAAAATGCCTTTTTCGTTTGTGATGGCAGTGGTCTGGCGTGAGTTGTCGGATCTGCGGGTAGCTATAACTGTCACCGCCTGCAGCACTTCTCCATGTTCTGTAAGAACGGTTCCACTCACTACTACTGTCTCCTGCGCAATCGCCGCTACATTGAGTAATAAAAGGAACAAAACCCACAAACTGAGTATGCCACTTCGCCTTCTTTTCATTGTTGATCTCATAAATTTAGTTGTTTGACGTGTACACATAAGATAGCCTGGCCGCTGTTGGGCAGCATGCTAACCTTGTATACGTTTCCTGTATGTTTACTTAGATTGCGTGATTATATAGCTGTCGTCCTTTTTGGTGATCTTCAAACCGTTCATGTTTGCAATAACATTCAGTAATACGGATAAGGAGTCTCCTTTGAGCACTTCACCGGAAAAATATTTCCCTTTCAGTTGCTCTTCGTCATAGAATATTTGGGAGTGGTATTTAGTGGTCAATATTTTCATGACTTCCGGCAAAGGGGTATTGTCGAATACCATGGTGCCTTCGTCTGTGTTAACTATTTCGTTGTTCGTGGGCCGGGGATGCTGTTTAGGTACTGTGTTGAACTGACTGACAGAGACAGCGCCTTTTTCAACGCTATATTTCATTTCATTGCCGGGCGACAGGATGATATCCTGTTGCCAGCCTTTCAACTTGTGTATTAATGGCTTTATCAGCACCTTTCCCTGAAATAGTTTTATGCGGCATGACATCGCTGTTTCCGACACCCTGAAAGAAGTGCCCAATGCCGTGGTTGAAAACAACTTTGTATGTACGGTAAAAGGTTTCTTTTTGTTATGCGCCACCTCAAAATCGGCCTCGCCTTCCATATAGATATTCCGTTGGCCTTGTTGTCCGAAGGGGGGCTGGTACTTTATGACTGCTTTCGGAGCCAGTTTCACTACGGATCCATCTTCCAGCTTTATGCTATAGGCCTTTGCGGTAGTATTGCTATGCATCTTCCAACTAGCAGGTAACAGTGCCGGTTGTATTTCTACTTTTGTCAGCGTTTGTGCAGGTTTGTTTTTCTCCGGAGCCAATAACCATGCCGCGCCTGCAATTATCAGCAAGGAAGCGGCTACAGCCAGCCAACGAAACCGGACAACGCGCGCGTGTTTTCCAATCTCTGCATTGATCGCTGCGCGCATTTCTTCTGTGTAACCTGCCGGCACACTGCTTTCTTTATCGGCAGCTTCCCAGGAAGACTTCAGGTACACAGCCATTAGTTCCGGATGCTTCTTCAGGTGCCGGGCCACAGCCTCCGCTTCAGCGGTAGAACACTGATTTTCTAAAAACTTTTGTATAAGTGTGTGCGTGATCTTCATGTGTGTGCAATAAGGTATACGAAGTGAAAGAGGATTTACCCCTGCTGTTAACATTAAGTTAATGCTAGAAAAAAATACAGCGAAGGGCGAGTACAATCATAACGAGGGAACGTACATGCTTTAAGGCCTTTGAATAGTGGTCTTCGACCGTTTTGATGGAGACAGACAGTTGTTCCGCTACTTCCTTATTGGAATAGCCTTTGGCTATCTTCAGCATGAATACGTTTTTACGAATGGGTGGCAAATCCTCGGACACTGCGTCGAGATAGTCAGCCGATTCGTAATCGGTATGGGAATGATAGATCAATGAGGATTGTTCGTCGAGATCGTCTTCCAGGTGGTGCTGGTATTTGCGTTCAACGGCTTGCTTGCGCAGGTGATCGATGAAAATAGAGTGGGTAATGGTAAAGAGCTGGGTCTCTACAGTATGCGCTTCGGACAGGGTATGCCTGGATTGCCAAAGTTTAATAAATGATTGTTGGGTAAGGTCTTTCGCTACCTCATCTGCACGGGTGCGTTTTAGGAAATAATGAAACAATTTAGCGTGGTACTGGTCGTACACTGCCTGAAAGGCCACCTGATCACCTTTCTTTATTTCAGTTATTTGGGTCAAGACTTCATCTGTTTAGAAGGTAGAAATTTCGGGTGCAAAATTCAAGAAATAAAAGGTATGGAATTATTATTTATACGTTAACAAATTGATCAGCTATTTTCTGTGGCTATTTGACCGGTCCTCATTTCCTTCTCTTTGGGACCTCTTTGCTTGCCCGGCCCCCCCGGTTAGGCCTTTTACATGACCTTATTGAAATTCAGCAATTTAAAAATGTAATAAATCTAAATGAAGCGCTATTTCTGCCTGTTTCTTTATCATTGTATACCCAATCCATCATTATGCGCATTATTGTTATCGTTCTTGCGGGAATGCTGTTGGCTTCCTGTGCTACTACCACCAGAAATTGGAAAAGCAATGACCTGCCGGGCTCACTCTCTGCTTCTTTTACTTATTTCAACGGAAAGGAAAGTCATGTGGCCGATGTAGCCCAGGGCGATATTTTATTCCTGAAATACTCCCTGGCTGCCACCAGCGGAGACATTGTCCTGTCTGTTGCACATAAGGGAGAGATAGCCTGGCAAAAAAAAGTAACCGGAACAAGCGATACGGCGGAATATCACCTGGTAGCATCTTCAACAGGGCGTTACACCATTACGGTCAGTGGCCAAAAAGCCACCGGCAGTTTTGATATAAGATACAAATCAGTACCTCCGAAAACTGTGCAGGTAAAAACCAACCGGAATATTGAATTATACGGACTGATGATGGTGCTGGACGATGGGCCATATGTATCTGCGCAAAAAGATACGATGGATTATAGTGGCAGGAGGGCTGTGATGGCACAATGGTATTCTATGGTGCCCAGAAATTATGAACGATACAAGGTTTTTGATACCTGCCGCATTATGAGCATCTACCGGAAAATGGAAACAGCAGGCAATGGCTACGATTTCTTTACCGGTTTTTTATTGCAGGTAGATGAGGTGCCGTTTGCCCGGATCAATAGCACTACGGACGTACGACAGATCGCTCGCTTTTCATCCAGGGGAGACACCACTGAATCCAGGCAAAAAGCAACGGCTTTCCTGGATGCTTTAAATGACTTCTCGCGCTCGATAGACCTGGATGCCCATTTGACCCCATACAAACCCTATTATGATCTCGCGCTCGCTTCCGTGGCGAAAAATGTTCCCCGTGGCGATTTTCTGCCGGTTATGGAACAGTACTATCGCAAACAATTTAACGAGTATACCCTCATTCCCAGTCTCAACCTTTTTACGGCGATGGGTTTTGGTAGCATGAATCAGGCCACCCGCAAAATTTATAATGTGTTTGGATCTTTTACTTTCCAGTCATTTGACAGCAACCACCCGGATATGGGCTTTGATGATCCTGTGAAGATCAGGGCACTGGCAGCACATGAATTCGGACATTCTTTTACTAATCCCGCTATCGACAGTCTTCCTCCTTCGCTTATCAGAGAAACGGCTTACCTGTATGAGCCCATTCAGTCAGAAATGAAAAAACAAGGCTATGTCAATTGGCTGCAGAGCCTGTATGAGCACCTTGTACGGGCGGGTGAGGTTATTGTAGCCGAGAAAATAGGAGATAGTGCCAGAGCAGTCGATATTGAGAAGGGCAATCTTAAAAGTGGTTTCATCTACCTCCCCTTCATGGTGCAGGAGTTGAAAAAATGGGACAAGGGTACTGCCTCCGGTGACTTCAATACCACCGTTTTACAGATGATGATGAAATTGAAGGAGGCATACAAACCCGCTAAACATTGAGGGTTTGTATGCGTAATGTTATTCCTCTCACAATGGTTCCTGCCGATAAGAGACCTTATCCATGATCAGCCATTTCCCATTTAACTTTATCAGGTTAAACCGATCGATGAACCGAAAAGTGGCAAAAGTTAATTGCACCTGGGCTGACCCGGTATCTCCGTCCCAGGTATAGGAAAGGAGTTCGGGTTGGCATTCCTGTAATGCTGCCTGGGCAACGAGGTCCAGGTATTGTGGCAGTGTCCACTGAACCAACTTTCCCTCTATGATGGTCCTGATGTATGCATCGGGGTGAAAAGCACCCCGGAGTCTTTCGATGTCCAGTACCGGACGCCCCTGAAGGTAATCGTTAAGGGTAAGCTCGATCAGGTGCTTTTCCTCTTCTGCTCCAACTTTAATTGCTGTCGTTTCCATGGCTTTTTGCGGCAAATCTATTTGAATTGTGCTCAAGCCTCCAAATGTATATTCGGTAAAACAAAATAACTGTTTAAGTGTTTTACCTGCTCCCCATATTCAGGGTCAGCATTCCCGTACACTGACCGATCCAGGTATGATATTTCAAAATAAAGTTCAGCATTCATTAGTACACCTAACCGGTTCCGTTGTTATTATAATGGAATATTATATGATGGCCCGGATACAGGCGTCTTTGTTTAAAGAAAAACCATCCAATAACCTTATAATATTAATCAAAGAATGAAAAACTTAAAGTGCCAACACTTAATCGCCTTGCTTGCTATTGTATCCCTCACTGCCCTTGAAGGTTGTAAAAAAGACATGGATAATCCTCCGGCAGCAGACCTGAACCAACTTTATGCCACCGCAATTGATGATGCCATGATTACGGAAGACATAGAAAGGATCGACACGTTGTGGCCTATTTCGAATACCAATAGCAGGTTGCAATGGAAAACGGTGAATGGCAGGCAATATGTTTTGATGGCTACATTTATGCGTTTCCCTTCCAGCTATCCGGAAGGCGACTCGATCACCACCACCTGGGGAGATGCCTGGTTGTTCATTCCCCAACAAATGAAAATGCGTATTGGCGGCAGTTTTAATGCAAGCTCTGATACCTTGATGCGTATATGCCAGTTATTGGGTTTACCGCCGGTAAACAGCCGTACGAATACGCATATTGCTGAAATGTGGGTTCCGGCTGATAGTTTACAGCGTCCGGCAGGCAATCCGGATATTCGCACTGCGACTGCCACTGAGGTATTGATCAGCGGCGCCACCCCAACTTACACCAACTGGTTCAATAATTATATCATTTACGCGTATTACCATACGCTCACTGGCGCCACCGATTTCCACTATCCGTGGACGAGATTAGGTTATACCTTCGACTGGGCGCCTAATAGCCATAAAGTGGGGTTAAGCGAGTATGTATTGCGGGCCAACACTGGTTGCTGGGTAAACAAAACACGAACGGCCAGCAATTATTTCAAGGAATAAAATAGCGGCTGTAAATCCGGGGCCATCCAGTTTTTCCTGGCTTCTTTACTCATTACCAATTCCTTGCTATAGTATTTAAACAGAAAACCTTTATCTAAAAATTCCTGTTGCCAAAGCCCATTCAATTTACTTTCAAATCGCTTGTCGAAGCTGGTTTGCAATACATAGTTAATAATATGCCTGGTGTAAAAAAACGTGATTGTTTCATGATAGCCTGAGTGATCGGTATTTTCTCCACCAATGCTAATGTTGAATTTCTTTATTCCTTCTTTGATTGATTCAATTGCCTTCGGTAATGGTTGACGGCAACAATACCAGAGTGCCATTACAAAATGTGCTTCATGCGTCCATTTCTCTTTCGGCAACCCGCCATTTTCAAATTGATGAACCAACTCTTTTGCTTCCTTTGCTGTCATCTTAAATGTTTTTAGTGTTGAGTTCTTCTTTATAGGTATTAAGGATGATGGTGGTATTGGTGCGGGTAATCGCTTTTGTGGATTTTATCTTTTTTACCAGCAGTTCCTCCAACGCTAAGGTGTCTTTTACCAGAACTTTCAGCAGCAGATCGTATTCGCCGGCAGTATGATGGCATTCGAGCACTTCGTTTAATGCCGTGAGGCTCTCTTTTACCGAACCAGATTGGGTGTGATCGATCCAAACCTGGATAAATGCCAGCAATTGCAGATTTAAGTGTTGCCGGTTTACTTTTATCGTGTATTTTTCTATATACCCTGACCTATCAAGCTTGCGTAATCGTTCTGTTACTGCAGGCAGCGATAGATTTATTTTTCGGGCTATATCCGCACCTGTAATGCGGGCATTTTCTGCAAGCAACTGAAGTATCTTGCTGTCATAGCGATCCATAATTGTGTATTATTTATCCCAAAAATAAACTACGTCTTTATATTCACTACGTGATAGCTGCAGAATAACAGCGACTATTAAGAAAATAAAATAATTCTCCTAATATTAACTAAAGCTATACGGGCCGGATGTAAGATATTTCACACTATCTAAAGGTAACCGGAGTTATGCTGGAAGAACAAGAAAGCGCACAAGACACTAGCATACGAAAGCAGGATGAGTATTTGCCTCTAAAAAAATACATTCCCAATTATTTGAATAACCAGATGCTTATCTAGCCGAAATTTTAAAAGAAAAGTGTTATCCTATGGTAATTGACAGCCGCCGTTAGCAGTGTTACTTTGTCGGCAAACACAAATAGTTAAATATGAAAAGGTCAATTTTAAAAGTAGTTATCGGAGTCCTATTTTGTTTTGGCATTGCCATTTGCCGGGGTGCTGATGGCGGAGAAATAAAAGAAGTGATAGCGAAATTGAATCAGCAGTTTGTTAGTTGTCTTGCAAAAGATGATGCATCAGGTGTGTCAAATATGTACGCGAAAGATGCAGCATTGCTGGCACCCAATATGCCCATTGTGAAAGGAAGAGAAAATATTGCAGGGGTATTCAGGCATATGGTCGAAGGGGGAATGACGCAAATGACTTTGACAACGGTTAGTGTATGGAGTGCCGGGTCGATTGTTGCGGAAGAAGGTGTCTATACATTGAAAAGTAAGAATGGTCAGGCCAGGGATACAGGAAAATATATTGTGCTTTGGAAACAGGAAGGTGGACAATGGCGGATATACCGGGATATTTTCAATTCCGATCTGGAACCTGGAAAATAAAATAGAATCGCCTTCGGCGATCTGGTTGGCCAAAGTATTGCCCAGGAAGCTCCGCCCGATTACATCGGGCGGTTTTGTTTTTCTGTCTGCTCCCGAAGTTCCACTGCCAGAAAAGCAAAACCCGCAGCTTTCGCTGCGGGCTTCTTGTTTCGTCGGGACGACTAGATTCGAACTAGCGACCCCTTGCACCCCATGCAAGTGCGCTACCGGGCTGCGCTACGTCCCGAAACCTGATCAAAGTTACGAACTACCGGCTTCAACAACAAGTAGTTACAAACGGGGGTGCAAATGTAAGGCAAAAATCCATATTTCCCCAAAACGGTTGCATTTTTTAGTTCGAAACCATAAAATCCCTAACATTGCCCCTTCATTGTTACACCCGTCATTGCAAAAAGACCATTCAGCACAGCGTTGTTTTGTATTTGGCATTATTCGACACTCATGAACAGGGAAAAACTAACTCCGGACCTTTTACAAACCAAACAGCATTTTGAAATACTTGATGGACTCAGGGGCATTGCCGCCATCGGCGTGGTTGTTTTCCATTTTATGGAATGGATATTCACGGACTACAGCAAGAACTTCATCGGTCACGGGTTTTTAGCAGTGGATTTCTTTTTCTGCTTGTCCGGGTTTGTGATCGCATACGCTTATGATAACCGCATCGGGCAAATGGGGGTGCTGGAGTTTTTCAAATCCAGGCTCATCAGACTCCACCCCCTGGTGATCCTGGGTACGGTACTGGGTTTGTTGCAATTCTTCTTTGATCCTTTTGTGGACCAGACAGGCTTGTACAGCGCTGGCATGTTAATGCTGCTGATCCTTTGTTCTCTGTTGGTGATCCCATTTCCCGTTATGGAAGACCGTGGATTCAACCAGTTTGGTTTCAATGCTCCAGCCTGGTCGCTGTTTTGGGAGTATGTGGCCAATATATTATACGCATTTATACTTTGCAGGATCAACCGCCGGGTGTTGATTGTTTTAACGATCCTGGCCGGGGCTACCATTTGCCTGGTCAGTTATCGTGCAGGCAACCTCATGGGCGGATGGGGGAGGGATAACTTTTGGGATGGCGGGGCCAGGGTGGCCTATTCCTTCCTGGCCGGAATACTGATCTTCCGCTCCCGCTGGATCATAAAGAACAAGCTAGGGTTTATTGGTTTGTCCATCCTGCTGTTACTGGCTTTTGTAATGCCCGTTTTTAAGGCCAACTGGCTGGTGGAAGCGGTGGTGGTGCTCTTCTATTTCCCCTTACTGGTGGCCCTGGGCGCCGGCGCCGTGCTGGCGCCTGGGTTGAAAAAACTTTGTGTCTTTTCCGGGAAAATATCCTACCCGCTGTACATGACGCACTATGCGGGCATCTGGCTATTTGCCAATTACTTCACTACGCGCAAACCAGGAATGACGGAGCTATCGCTCCTCATCATCTTTGGTACGATGCTCCTGATCGGCGTTGCCTGGCTGGTCATGAAATACTATGATATTCCTGTGAGAAAGTACCTGACTAATAAAAGGCGGCAATAAAGGGAGGATTAGCTATTTTTATTCGGAAAAAAAGGATTGCCGCCCGTGGATGCCTACGCTCAACCGTCTGATGAAAAGATACTGTTTGCCCGGATAGCTGAGGGCGATGAAGCTGCTTTCAGGAAGCTATTCCACGATTATATGCCGGTGGTTTATCCCATGATCGTGCAAGTCACCAAATCGGGTGCAGTAGCGGAAGACATTATCCAGGAGACTTTTTTGCGGTTATGGATTCACCGGGACAGACTAAAGGAAATACGCAATCCCCGGGCCTGGATACTGCGGATCGCCTACTTCCAGGCATTTACCTTTCTGCGCGACCAATCCATTCACAGCAAGGCTGTTGCGAACCTCTCCACGGAAGAAACGAACCCTGCGGATACTGAGCAGTTTATGGCATTTAAACATACTGAGGAATTGGTGAAACAGGCGGTCGATAAACTACCCGGACAGCAAAACAAGGCGTACCGGCTGAGCCGGGAGGGGGGACTGAAAACTGCTGAAATAGCCCGTGAAATGGGCTTGTCGGAACAATCCGTGAAGAATACGCTGGTGAGGGCTTTAAAGTTTATCAGGGAATACCTGGAAAAGGCTGGCTATGCGCTGCTGCTGGTTTTTTTAGCGATCTATAGGTACTAAGTGAGGATCAACGCGTCTTTATAACTGTATAAATCGTATCGTATCATGTTAAACGAAGCTCAGGCAAAGGATTTACTGGAAAAAGTACTGGCCGGAAAGGCCAGCGAAGAAGAGCTGCGTATGCTGGCGGATACGCTGAAACGTGATGCTGATTACGAAGTGACAGAAGAAATGACTGCCTTTTTGAGCAAACAACAGGCTGCCTATGCTTTGCCTGGTGAAGAGCGGGTGACCATGCTTGCTGATAGAATCCTGGAAGCCGATAAGTTACCGGCTTTATCTTCCATACCACTCCGGCCTAAAACGACTGTAGTCGCTTTGTGGAAGAAGGTTGCAGTGGCTGCTGCGGTGATCGTAGCTGTAGCCGCCACCTGGTTCCTGTGGCCGGCAAAAAAGCAAACGGCAGGTGGAGAGTTGACTGGCACTGATACCAACAAGGGTACAGATGTGAATCCTGGCAACAATAAAGCCAGGCTGATACTGGCCAATGGAAAGGTGGTTGTGCTCGATACGGCGGCCAATGGCACTTTGTCGGTACAGGGACAAGCCCTCATTTCCAAATGCAGCGATGGGCAGGTATCCTATACCTCCTCAGAAAATGCTCCCAAAGAAATTAATCCTGCTGCTCCCTTATTCAATACGATTGAAGTGCCCCGTGGAGGACAATACAAACTGATCCTTTCTGATGGTACGCAGGTATGGCTCAATGCTGCTTCTTCCCTGCGTTTCCCGGTAACGTTTACGGGCCAGGAGCGCATGGTGGAACTGGAAGGGGAAGGCTATTTTGAGGTGAGCCCCCTCCCTGCCTCCCCCGGTGGGGGAGGAGAAAAGAAGCCTTTCATTGTTCGTACAATGCAGGCTGATGTGCGGGTGCTGGGCACCCATTTTAATGTATGTGCCTATGCAGGGGAAGCCTGGAAAACCACCTTGCTGGAAGGAAAGGTGGTGGTGAAGCATAACAATACCCAGTCAACCTTAATGCCCGGTAATCAGGCATTATTGGCTACCAGGGAAGAAAATATCAGGATTATACCCGATGCGGATGTATTTGAGGCAATTGCCTGGAAGGAAGGGTATTTCAAATTCAATGATGCGGGTGTAGGTTCCATCATGCAGCAGCTGTCGCGTTGGTATGATGTTGATATTGTGTACAAGGACACGCTGAACAGACCCCGGTTCAATGGACAGATCAACAGGAATATCCGGCTGTCGGGTATTGTAAATGCTTTAAAACAAGGTGGTATCAACTGTACGATAGAACAAAATAAACTATTGGTTTACCCTTAGAAATGCTGGCAAACCTGCTATCCCGGAGATGAAGGCGGGGCGATAAAAATGATGTAAATTGCTATTGCTGTACGATTTTGTTCTGTAAACTGCCGGAATGCGGGTTATAACTGCTTTGCTAACTACATTACTACTGCTGCTGCAACTGGACGGTTCTGCCCAGAAAGTAACTATTGTTCAGAAGAATATTTCCCTTGGTAAGGTATTCAACCTTCTACAGCAACAAAGTGGCTTGTCACTCTTCTACGACAGCCGGCTGATCAAAAACGACAAGAAAATAGATATCGATGTACAGGAAGCCACTGTTGAAACGGTGCTGAACTACTGCCTGAAGGATCTTCCCTTTACGTATGTCATTACGGATAACATAATTGTGATCAAAGAAAAGGGGCCCTCGACGATAGATAGCAAAGACCTTTATATCATTCAGGGAGTTATAACAGGCAAAGACAGCCTGCCACTGGTGGGTGCCTCGGTGATGATGAAAGAAATAAAGCGGGCCGCGCAAACGGATACCTCCGGTAATTTTTTGGTAGAGCATGTGCCGCCAGGCACTTATACGCTCATGATCTCTTTTGTAGGATATGAAACTTCGCATAAAACAATCGCAGTATCGGCGGAAACACCGCTGGTACAGGTAGGACTGAAAAAGACAGATGACCGCCTGGATGAGATCACGGTTACAGCATTGGGTCTGGCGCGCAGAACCCGCTCGCTCACTTATTCCACGCAAAAAGTAAACGGTGAAGAGTTTAGCACGGTAAAGCAAACCAATATCCTCAATAGCCTCAATGGAAAAGTGGCGGGCGTACAGGTAAACCGGACATCGGGTGGAGCAGGTGGCTCTGTACGGGTAGTATTGCGGGGTGATAAGTCAACCAGAAATAGTCAACCACTTTATGTATTGGATGGCCTTCCCCTGGTGAATCCTACGGGTGGGCCGGTGGCAGGATTGTACAATGATGCGCCGGATGCAGGTGATATTATCAGTACCATCAATCCCGATGATATTGAAAGTGTGAGTATCCTGAAAGGTGCTGCTGCTTCTGCTTTGTATGGCAGCCAGGGCAGCAATGGGGTAGTGCTCATCACTACAAAGACAGGTAGCACAGGCGCCACCAAGATCAATATCTCCAGCAGTGTAACATTTGAACAGCCTTCTCTGTTACCTAAGGTGCAATATGACTACGGACAATCGACTATTGGCAATGCCAGCAATCCCGGCAGTGATGATAGCTGGGGCAGCAAGGGGGCCACGGTACCAACCCGGGGTTATATGCGCGATTTTTTTCAAACAGGTACCACTTTTATTAATGGCATCAACATCACCGGGGGCACCGCAAAGTCGACGCAATACGTGTCTTACTCCAACACGAACAATAAAGGCATTTTACCTTCGGGCACTTTTAAACAGCACACGCTAAGCTTCCGGCAAACAGGCAAGTTTATCAATGACAAGCTGGTCTTTGACGGAAGTTTCCTGGGCAGTATTCAAAATGCCAATAACCGCCTTACACCCGGTATCTATTACAATCCGTTGACAGGGCTGTACCTGATGCCCCGCGGACTTGACTTCAACAGCTTCAAGGATTTTGAATATTTTTCTCCCAGCCGTTACCTGTATGCGCAAAACTGGTGGAATATCAATTATGATAAAGATCAGGCGCATGGCGGTGGCTGGGGCGGACAGGATTATCAACAAAACCCTTACTGGACATTGTACCGCAACCCGGTTAAGAATCTTAACCAGCATGGTTTGATATCGGCTTCGCTCAAGTATTCTTTCTGTAATGGGTTTACGCTGCAGGCCCGGGGTTACTTCAATCATTTCGTGAATGATTATGAACGGGATATTTATGCTACCACGCAGGCCACTTTGTCGAGGTTTAATGGCAACCTGCAAACGATCAGGACCAGCAATACTACGGCTTATGGGGATCTTTTGCTGAGTGGTAGCAGGAAGCTCAGCCATGACTGGGAGTTGAATTTTACGGCCGGGACTTCTATTCAGCACCACGCGGGCAAAATGCTGTCGGTAACAGGGTCTCCTACGGTGGCGAATGTATTCCTGGAGTCGGCGCTCGAGAAAAATACGATCGACATACGCAATTTCAATGACTGGACGAATAGTCCTGCCAGAAAGGAAGTGCAATCTGTATTGGGTACGGTGCAGGTGAATTACCAGAATAAATTGTTCCTGGACATGTCGGACAGGAATGACTGGTCTTCCACGCTGGCCTATACACCTTCTGAAAAAAGCGGGTATAATTATTTCTCGGCCGGCGCAGCCATTGTACTCAATGAGGTATGGCGGTTGCCCCGGTTGTTCGAGTACCTGCGCCTGCGTGCGTCTTATGCGGTAGTGGGCAATGATATTGCCGCATTCAGCAGTTATCCTTTGTATTCATTTACGATGAGCAATGCCACGCCGCCGGGAAGCGCTCCTATTTCTTCGATATCGGGCCTGGGGCTCAAGCCCGAGAAGAATAAATCGCTGGAGATTGGCCTCCAATGGAGGGCTTTTGAGAACAGGTTGCAACTGGATGCCACCTGGTACAGATCGAATATCGTGAACCAGTATTTTAGGGGAGTTGCGTTGCCGCCGGGTATCGGTTCAGGCGGCTATGCTGATATCAATAGCGGCAATATCCGCAATACAGGTATCGAAGCCACGCTCAACTACAAGGTAATTGATCGCAAGGGTTTTGAATGGACCACCACTTTCAATGTATCGCACAACGAGAATAAAGTAATTGAATTGTTTGATCCCTCGGTTATTCCCACTACTACGCCTAATCAATTGTATCGCCTGCAGGGTGGTACAGGTGGTTATGACGGTATTTTGAAGCAGGGTGGGTCATACGGGGATATTTATGGAAGAGGCTTTAGAAGAGATGCTTCGGGCCGTATTGTGGTGTCTGCCGGTACGGGTCTTCCATTTGTAGAGGATGACCTCTTTTTAGGCAATCCCAATCCGGACATCATTGTCGGCTGGCAAAATAGTTTTTCGATCAGGAACTGCACTTTCGGCTGGCTGATCGATGGGAAGTTTGGCGGCAGGGTGCTGAGCATAACGGAAAGTTATATGGATCAGTTGGGCATCAGCCGTAGGACGGGTGAGGCAAGAGACAAGGGCGGGCAGGTATTTATTAAAGATGCGGTGGATGAGTCGGGCCAATTATGGAAAGGTGGTATCGATGCAGAACGTTATTATAAATATACGGGCGGCAAAACACCGCTGGCAGAAGCCTATATGTATAGCGCTACCACCATCCGGCTGCGGGAGATAACGCTGGCTTACCGGCTACCGCTCCGCAATAAGAAGATCGGCGATATACGCCTGGGCATTGTTGGCAATAACCTGCTTTTTCTGAAACGGGATGCGCCCTTCGATCCTGAACTGGTGGCGGGTGTAAATCCGGGCGGTGTGGGCGTGGATGTTTTTGGCATGCCTACCTACCGGAGCATTGGCTTTAGCTGTCATTATACTTTTTAAGCGACCTGGTTATTTTTTTTGAAAGCAATAGGTACTGTTCTTCCGATCGTGAGTCTTTTTTAGAGGACTATACACCAAAACCTCTAAAAACAATTGCTTATGAAACAAAGTCTCCTTGGTTTCCTGCTCCTTTTTGTTGTCTTTCAGGCGTTCTCACAGGGACGCACCGTAACCGGCACAGTAACCGACTCTCTTGGTAAGTCGATAGCCTCGGCCAGTATCAAAGCCAACAAAAGCAACGTCGGAACCACTACGGGCGATAACGGTCGATTTTCCCTCGTTGTAACGGGCGCCGACGATGCCCTGGAAATATCTTCCACCGGTTATGCCAGGCAAATTGTACGCCTGGGAGATAATTTAAGTTCCCTGACCATTGTTTTGAAGGGGGATGCACAAAACCTCGAAACGGTGGTAGTTACCGCCCTCGGTATTACCCGCAAAGCCCGCTCGCTCACTTATTCTACACAGGGCATAAACGCAGAAGAACTGAATACGGTAAAAAGCACGAATGTATTGAATAGCCTTAATGGTAAAGTGGCCGGGGTACAGGTAAACCGTACTTCGGGTGGCGCTGGTGGTTCTGTACGCATTGTACTACGCGGCGATAAATCTACCCGTAACAGCCAGCCGTTGTATGTAATAGATGGTTTGCCCATTGCCAATCAGACTGGCGGACCCGATGCCGGCTTGTATAACGGAGCACCGGATGGCGGGGATATCCTCAGTACGATGAACCCAGATGACATTGAATCGATCAATGTTTTGAAAGGCGCTTCCGCTTCGGCGCTCTATGGCAGCCAGGGAAGTAATGGTGTGATCCTTATTGCTACCAAAAAAGGTAAATCTGGTACGGCCAGGCTCGATTTTTCCAGCAGTGTTACTGTCGACAGAGCTTCTGTACTGCCGAAGTTGCAATACGATTATAAGCAGTCCACAGCGCCGGATGCTACCAGTCCCGGCAGTGAGGATTCCTGGGGCGCCAAGGGTGCTGCCAATACCTCCGGCGATTATGTAAAAGATTTCTTTCAAACCGGACTCACTTTTATCAATAGCATTGGCCTCACCACGGGTAATGAAAAATCTTCCAACTATCTTTCTTATTCCAATACTGATAATAAAGGTATTCTGCCTACCAGCACTTTAAGGCAGCATACGCTCACCTTCCGGCAAACTACGCGCTTATTGCAGGATAAACTAGTACTGGATGGTACCTTTACGGGCAGTATTCAGAATGCACATAACCGTAGTACGCCGGGTGTTTATTACAACCCGCTTACAGGTTTGTATCTCTTTCCCCGCGGACTTGATTTCAACACCTATAAGACTTATGAGTATTTTTCACCAACACGCTATCTCAATGCTCAAAACTGGTGGAACATTAATTATGATAAGGACCAGGCCAACGGTGGTGGCTGGGGCGGCCAGGATTACCAGCAGAATCCCTACTGGATCATGAACCGCAATACGGTCGATAATAAAAACCAGAATGTTTATGCCTCGCTCTCGGCAAAGTACCTGCTGAACTCCTGGCTTACCTTACAAGTCAGAGGTAATATCAACAACTTTGTCAATCAGTATGAGCGGCATGTCTATGCTACCACGCAGGGTACGCTGGCCCGCTTTAACGGTAACCTGAATACTACGAGGATCAATACCACCAATTTATATGGTGATGTGTTGCTGAGTGGCGACAGGCAGCTGTCGCAGGACTTTGGTATGAATTTTACACTGGGTACTGCCATCCAGGACCAAAAGGGAAAGATGCTCACGGTAAATGGTACGCCTACGGTTCCCAATGTATTTCTCGAATCGGCGCTGGAAAGAGCTACCATTGATCTACGCAACTATAATACGGATAATGGTAGCCCGATACGCAGAAAGATCCAGTCTGTGTTTGGGTCTGTACAATTCAATTACCAGAATAAATTGTTCATTGATTTCAGTGACCGGAATGACTGGTCTTCCGCGCTGTCCTATACACCGAGTGAGAAAAAGGGATACAATTACTTTTCTTTGGGCGCCAGTGGTGTGCTGAGCGATCTGTTTCAGTTGCCAGCTGCTGTCAATTTTGCCAAACTGCGCGTGTCGTATGCCCAGGTAGGAAATGACGTAAGTCCTTTCGCCACCAATCCGCTCTATACTTTTAATATGGGTGGTATCGCCAACCCTCCGGGCAGCTATCCGATCACTGACAGACCAGGATTGGAACTCAAGCCGGAAAAGAGCAAATCTTTCGAGATCGGAACGCAATGGAATTTACTGCAAAACAGGCTTTCCTTTGATCTGACCTGGTACAAGTCGAATACTTATAACCAATATTTCAGTGGTATCTCACTTCAATTGTACAATACCAAAACAGATTTCAATGCCGGTAATATCCAGAATACCGGGGTAGAAGCTTCGGTGTCATACAAAGTATTCAATTCAAAGAAATTTACCTGGAATACTACGGTTAACTTCTCCCACAACAAAAACAAGATCGTTGAGCTGTTTGATCCCAACATCGTAACCAATGTAACCAAGGATGCCATCTATACATTGGGCAGCAGTGGCAGCTATACAGCACTGAGACTGGACGGTTCTTTTGGTGACCTGTTTGGCCGTACTTTCAAAATGGATAACCAGGGCCGGGTGATCGTGAATGCTACTACGCACCTGCCAATATTTGTGGACAGTATTTTTGCTAACCCCAATCCGAAATACATTGTGGGTTGGAACAATACCTTCTCCGTTGGCCGGTTTAATATTAACCTGCTCATTGATGGCAAATTTGGCGGCAAGGTGTTGAGTATCACACAGGGTTACCTGGATCAGATGGGTGTGAGCGAAAGAACAGCGGATGCAAGGAACAATGGAAATACAGTGACCATCAATAATGCCGTAGATGAAGCCGGGCATGCCTGGAGTGGTACGGTAGATGCACAAACTTATTATAAGTACATAGGTGGTAAAACGCCGGCCGGTGCAGCTTATACTTACAGCGCCACAGCAGTAAGATTGCGCGAAATTTCAGTTACTTACCAGATCCCTGTTAATGGAAAGATCATAAAAGATCTGCGGGTGGCTGCCATTGGCAATAACCTGTTCTTCTTTAAGAAGGATGCGCCTTTTGATCCTGAGCAAGTGGCTGGTGTGAATGCCGGTGGTTCAGGCATCGATGCCTTTGGCCTGCCTGCTTACAGAAGTTATGGCCTTAGTCTTAAATGTACATTTTAGTAAGACCTGTCAGGCTGACTTTGTCAGACTGAGCTTGTCGAAGTCTGATGTCGCCAATTCAAAAATGATTAAAACGAATTAAATCATGTTAAGATCATCTCTATATAAATTAACTGCTGCCTGTACCATTGCTGCCATGCTGGGCACTGGCTGCGCCAAAGATTTCCAGGAAACGAATACCAATCCTGCGGGTGTGAAACCCGATGTTTTCCTGGCCGATTTCCAGGCTGTTATCCTGCCGCTGCAGAATGGGCAACGCAACCTGGTGCATTATGTCAACTGGCAATACCAGCTTCAGCAAAACCTAAATGCGGATATATACAGTGGCTATATGATGAGCCCTACACCTTTTAATGGTGGTAATAACAACGGGAACTATTTCATGATGGATGGCTGGAATGAGTGGGTATTGAATATCGCTTATGATGGGGTGATGCAGGCCACTGCGGATTTTGAAAAATTCAGTAAGGAATACAAGTCGGCCGACCTGGCCGATGCTACGGCCATCGCGAAGATCCTGAGCGTAATTGAAATGCACAAAGCGGCAGATGTTTTCGGTCCGGTGATCTATTCACATTTTGGTAAGCCCAATGCCGATCTGTCAATCGACTACGATTCACAACAGGATGCTTACAAAGCATTTTTTGCTGATCTCGATATCGCGGTGACCAATTTAAAACCTTATGTAGCCGGCACCAAAAAAGTAGGTACTGCCTTTAAAAAGGCTGATATGATATTTGGCGGTGATCCGGCTAAATGGCTGCGCCTGGCCAATACCCTGCGCCTCCGCCTAGCTTTGCGCATTGTGTATGCCGATGCTGCTACTGCTAAAACGCAGGGCGAAAAAGCACTCGATCCTGCCAATGGCGGTCTCCTGGCTGCCATCACTGATAATGCCCTGGTAGCTTATGGTACGGAAAGCCCTATTGGTGTTATCATCAATGACTGGGATGATATCCGTGCCGGGGCGCCGCTTAGTTCTCTCCTGAATGGGTACAACGACCCACGTATCTCTCACTACCTGGCGCCAGCTTCAGATGCAGCGGTGGCAGGACAGTACATTGGTATCAGAAATGGGGTGGCCATCGATGCCAAAGCTCGTTATTCAGGTTATTCAAAGCCAGTGGCCAAATCAGCCAATGGCGATTATTTCGACAAAGGCTCGGGCAAAGCTAAGATAGCTTCGGCTGCTGAAGCCTGGTTCCTGAAAGCAGAAGCGGCCCTTAGAGGTTGGAACAATGCAGGCGATATGCAAACCAATTATGAAACGGGTATCGACCGCTCCTTTGAAGAATGGGGTGCAGGTTCTGCTACCGCTTATAAAGCCGACGCTGTTAGCAAAGCGGCTCCTTATGTAGATCCGAAGTCACAGGTAGCAGGGGCTAACAATGTGCCCGCAGGTAACGCCAACTTAAGCACCATTACGGTGAAGTGGAATGCTGCCGGCAGCACAGAAGAAAAACTGGAAAGGATCATTACGCAGAAATGGCTGGCGGTTTATCCTGATGGACAGGAAGCCTGGACTGAGTTCCGCCGTACAGGCTATCCCAAACTGTTCCCGGTGGTAGTCAACAACAGCAACGGTACAGTACCTGGGTTTATAGAGCGCTTACCTATTCCTTCCAAATTTAAGAACAGCAATAAGGCTGGTTATGATAAAGCCATTGCTACGTTGGGTGGACCTGATAATGCAGGCACCAAAGTATGGTGGGATAAGAAGCCTTAAGAATAGCTTTTCCTGAACACGAATGGCGATACATAGAAGCCCGGGCTGGGGGGCCTGGGCTTCTTTTTGCCCCGACAGTAAAGCTTCGCTGACCGATTTAAACACTATTTATTATGACCTTTTAATTTATTGCCTATGGTAAGATGCTGAAACCGTACCCGGTATTTTATTCTATTATTCTAAAAACCTTATTATGGTAAACCTATTCTATCCGAACAGAAAAACGGTCACAGTATTCCTCTTAACGATTGCATGTCTAACTTATTCCTGTAAAAAGGACTTACAAGAAAAGGATGTTATTCCCAACGATAATGAAAAAGCGCTCAATGCGGTGGGTGTGAGCGGACCCAAAAGTGTAGTGTACGTGGAGGTCAACAGCAACGATTTTGCCAATGTAGGAAAATACTCCCTGGCCACCGGTCAACCGCTTTTTGATATCGGGATCATTTTCGCTGCCAACATCAATTACAATACTTCCACGCAGACTGCCCAATTGTTTTTTAATCCCCAGGTCACCACTGTTTTGAACAACAGGGCCACTACTATCCAGCCTTTGCAGGCGAAGGGTATTAAAGTATTGCTGTCTATTTTGGGAAATCACCAGGGTGCAGGTTTTTGTAACTTCCCCAGTCAGGCTGCAGCGCAGGCTTTTGCCCAGCAGTTGAGCAATGCCGTAACTACCTATGGTCTTGATGGTATTGATTTCGACGATGAATATGCGGACTACGGTACGAATGGTACTGGTCAACCCAATGCCAGTTCTTTCGTTTACCTCGTTACTGCTTTGCGTGCGCTGATGCCCACCAAGATCATTTCATTTTATTATTATGGCCCTGCCGCTTCGCGCTTGTCCTACAATGGGGTGACGGTAGGTTCCAAAGTCAATTATAGCTGGAATGCCATTTATGGCACCTGGTCTGTGCCTAATGTGCCCGGACTTACGGCTGCCAATCTTGGCCCTGCAGCGGTGAACATCACTTCAACGAGTTCTTCCACGGCGGCTTCCCTTGCCACGCAAACGGTAAACAACAATTATGGGATCTACCTTACTTATAATTTGCCCAACAATGATGTAAGCAGTTACCTCAGTAGCTTCTCCAATGTATTGTACGGACAGCCAACTGTATATAATGGTGGTGGGGGTGCTACGGGTGTTAAGTTTTTCCAGCATACTAACTATGGTGGCACGGCTACCAGTAGTATTCCTAAGGGTAATTACACCCTCGCCCAATTGCAGGCCTATGGTTTCGTGAATGACTGGGCTTCGTCAGCTACCATACCTGCGGGCTGGACAGTGATCATGTATTCGAATAATAACTTCACGGGTACATCGTGGACTTTGACAAGTAGTAATGCCAATTTCCCTGGATTATCGCCCACAGCCAATGATGTAGTTACTTCAGTCAGGATTCAATAATGCGCAGTTTTTAGTAGTTTGTTTTGTACGCGGCCCTGTGCTTCTGCACGGGGCCTTTATATGCCACCGTTGATTTGTACAACATTTCCCCCGGATTGTCTATTGAAGGAGGGTAGTGGCTAAAGTATTTTTGGGGTACAAACCAACCGATATATGTCTACCGTCAAATCGAAAACAGTAATGTTCGTTACCGGAGCCTTCGTTATTCACCGTGGCTGGGATGAATGGGCCAAATACTTCCAAAGCAAGGGCTATAATACCATCGCGCCAGCATGGCCCAATAAAGAGGGCAATACAGCGCAGGAATTGCGCGATCGTCAGCCCAATGATGTAGCCCTCGCTACCATGTCGCTGAAGGAAGTGATTGACTCCTATGCCAAGCATGCTGAAAGTCTTCCCGAAAAACCCATCATTATCGGGCATTCACTGGGTGGTATGATGACGCAGATATTGGTGAACCGCGGTTATGCAGCTGCAGGTGTAGCTATTCACCCCGTGCCGCCGTTGGGGGTATTTCCGTATGAATTTAGCTTCCTGAAAGCCGGCTGGAAATCACTCGGGTTGTTTACTTCCCTGAAGAAAACTTATTTGATGTCGCTAAAGGATTGGCAATATGCGTTTGTGAATGGTATGCCGCTCGCAGAACAGAAAGCTGCCTGGGAAGCCAACACCATTCCCGAATCTAAAACCGTGGCTCGTGGTGGATTGAGCTCACAGGCTAAACTGGATTGGAAAAAGCCCCATGTGCCCTTGCTGATCACTTCGGGTAGTGAAGACAATATTATTCCGGCACACCTTAATCTCAGGAACTATAAGGCTTATAAGCAAAACGGTTCTGTGCTTGACTATAAAGAGTTTAAAGGACGCAATCACTTTGTACTGGGACAATCTACCTGGAAAGAAGACGCTGACTATATATTAGATTGGTTACAGAAATTATAAGCAGACAGGCAATAAACAACAAGGCAGGCAAAAAAGCAAACAGGATGGCTATTCACCATCCTGCTTTGTTATATCTTGACTGCTAATATCTAAAAGCTAATAGCTACCCAATCTTCCTCGCTGTATTAATAACATTTACACCTTCAAATTTGGCGGTGGATGATCCGTGGGATACTGCACTGGCCTGTGAAGGCTGACCTTTTCCATCATTGAAAGTACCAAACAGGCGATAATCATTCTTATCAGCAATATCTGTCATGGAGTTCCAGAATTCCTGGGTATTGGATTGATAAGCTACATCATTCAGCATGCCTGCTATCTGTCCATCTTTGATCTCATAGAACAGCTGACCGCCAAACTGGAAGTTGTAGCGTTGCTGGTCGATGGAGTAGGAGCCGCGACCGATGATATAGATACCTTTCTTTACACTCTTGATGATATCTGCTACGCTCCGGGTTTGCTTATTGGGCATCAGCGATACGTTGGGCATGCGCTGAAATTGCACACTGTCCCAGCTATCTGCATAGCAACATCCCTGAGAGGCCGGTAAGCCAAGGATATGGGCCTGATCGCGGATGGTTTGGTAGTTTACCAGGATGCCATCTTTGATGATCTCCCATTCTCCGCTTTGTACGCCTTCATCATCATAACCTACGGCGCCCAGTGATCCGGGTTGCAGTTTATCGGCATGGATATTAACCAGCTTGCTGCCGTAATTGAACTTCTTTGTTTTCCACTTATCCAGGGTGAGGAAACTGGTGCCGGCATAATTGGCTTCATACCCAAGCACGCGGTCCAGCTCTGTAGGGTGGCCGGTAGATTCGTGAATAGTAAGCCCCAGGTGTGTAGGGTCAAGTACCAGGTCGTACTTACCGGGTTCTACACTTTTGGCGGTTATTTTTTCACCTACCTGGATGGTGGCTGCCTTTACATCTTCCAGCATATCATAGCGCCCTTTGTACAAGGTAGTAGGGCCGCCAATGATCTTGTGCTCGGGCGATGCAAACATATATTCGAAGCCCATGCCCATGGGGGCGCTTAAGCTGTCGCGTGTTTGAAATTTGCCAGTGGCTTTGTCTGTCTTGGTGACGGTGAAGGTGGGCCATATCCGGTGAATGTCCTGATCAATGTAAGAACCATCGGAGCTGGCAAAGTATTTTTGTTCATTGACCATGAACAAAGCGGCGTTGATGAAAGTGGCGCCTCCTTTCAGGGCGGCATCATTCACGCTCAGCAGCAGGTCTACTTTTTCCTTCACAGGAATTTCAAAGCCATTCTTTTCGATGGGTGTCTTCCAGCTTACTTCACCGTATCCCTTTTGAGGGGCCAGTTGTACCGGTTCGGTGAGTAATTTGGAATTGCCTTTGGCGATGGCGACGGCCAGTGCTGCTGTTTTGGCAATACTGTCTGCATCCATTTTTTCTGAAGCGGCAAATCCCCAGCTTCCGTTTGCAATAACACGGATGCCGATGCCATACGATTCTGTATTGGCAACGTTCTGTACCCGGTTATCGCGTGTAACGACGGCCTGGTTGAGGTACCGGCCTATCCGTACATCCGTATAGGTAGCACCTTTGCTGCGTGCAGCCTGCAGTGCAATATCGGCCATCCGTTTTTTGGCAGCTGTATCCGCGCGTATCATGAGTGCATCGGCTTCAGAGATCGTTCTGCCAATGGCCGGAAAGCCATGGAGCAAAGCTCCTGCAGCACCCATCCCTGCCATACCGATAAAGTTTCTTCTTTTCAAGGTCTTTATTTGTAAATGAAGAATGTATTTCAAAAGACGGGATCATTCAACTGAACAGTAATAATCAATAATTATTAATTAATAATTATTGATTATTACGATAGGAAGAGTGATCCATGTATTAAATGGCATCAGACAAAGAAGTGAAGGTAAAGTCCCTGATCTTCATCGGTGGCAGAATAGATGATCCGCTGCGTACTGGTTTGCCCAGTTCTTCCACATTATTCAGCATAATGATGGGGCTTTCATTGAAGCGGAAATTCTTCACCGGGAACTTGATCTGGCCATTCTCGATGTAGAAAGTCCCGTCACGCGTAAGGCCTGTTTGTACCAGTGTTTGCTGGTCTACCATGCGGATATACCAGAAGCGGGTTACGAGGATACCCTTCTCTGTATTCTTGATCATATCTTCAATAGAAGCTGTGCCACCTGTCATGATCATACCGCCACCGCCAAAGCGGCCGCCACCAGGGCCTGACAAAGGTTTCAGACCTTTCTTCTGGGCCCAGAAACGGCTGCAGGCCAGGTTCTTCACTACACCATTTTCTACCCAGACTGTTTTCTCCACTGGCATACCATCTCCACTCCAGGTAGAGCCTGGTAATTCAGGGTTCATGGGATCGCTGATGATGTTCACTTTTGTATCAAACAGTTGTTCTCCCAGGCGTGTGCCGCCACCTTTCTTGCTCATGAAGCTACGGCCTTCATCAGCTGTACGTTGTTCAAAACCACGGATAATACCGCCCAGCATATCGCTGGCTGCCAGGGGTTCGAGGATCACTGTATAACGACCTGGCTCAATAGCTTTAGCGCCTGCAGAGCTGGTTGCTTTGTTGGCGGCAATTTTGGTAAGGGCCAGGGTATCTAATTTACCTACATCATTAAAGCTGTGGTCTACATAACCTGAACCGGTGCCTTCCTGGTTGCGCACGGTTACTGAAAAAGATACATCGGTGCTTTTATTGTAAGCAAAGAGTCCTTTAGAGTTAGCCATAGCGCGGAAGCCTGCACTGTTTTGCAGGAAGCCGGCTGATTCCAGTTTGTTGTCTTTGGAAACTTTCAGACTTTTCGCTACCATTTCGGCGCGTGTATCGGGCGTCATAGCTGCTGTAGAAGGAATATATCCGATAGACTCTGCAAAGTTGGAAGGCCCCAGCAGTGGCATGTATTCCGGGTTTTCAGGGGCCAGGCGGGCCAGCTCTTCTGCACGGCGTACTACCTTTTCGAGGGATGCATCATCAAATTCATTGATGGTGGCATTACCGGTCCTTTTACCAAATGAAGAACTTACACTCAGGTTGAGGTTGCTTACCTCACCTGCAGTAGATACCGCATTGCGGGCGTAGCGGATATTGCCGCTTTGTTGTCCGCCGAGACCTACTTCTGTTTCATCAGCTTTGGCGAAGCTCAACACTTTTTTCATGATAGCTTGTGCTTCGTCTTTACTTAATATTGCCATAACTGGTTATTATGCTTTAAAAGAATTTAATAATTGTTTGTCTGAAAACAGCTTCGAGCTGTGAGCTTCGAGCCGCGAGCCAAATACAAAAAACTTCTTCGTGTTCTTCCGGACTTTCTCGTTGCCTCGATGCCTTTGTGCCTCGTTGCCTTTTCTTACCCGATCTTCCGGGCTGTATTGATCACGTTCACGCCATTGAACCGGGTAGTGGAACTACCGTGTGATACGGCACTGCTTTGCGAAGGCTGGCCCTTACCATCATTGAAAGATCCACCGAGGCGATAATCGCTTTCATCGCAAATTGCCGAACAGGAATTCCAGAACTCCTGGGTGTTGGACTGATAGGCCACATCGTTCAGCATGCCTGTGATCTTGCCATTGGTGATCTCATAAAATGTTTGACCGCCAAACTGGAAATTGTACCGTTGCTGATCAATAGAGTAGGAGCCATCGCCAATGATATAAATGCCTTTCTCTACATTTTTGATCATATCATCTACGCTCAGCTTTGCTTTGCCCGGGCGCAGGGATACATTGGGCATACGTTGGAATTGTACATCATCCCAGCCTTGTGAGTAGCAACAACCTTGTGACTCTTTCAGGCCAATGATATGCGCCTGATCGCGGATGGTTTGATAATTTACAAGGATGCCATCCTTGATAAGGTCCCACTCACGGCACTTCACGCCTTCATCATCCCAGCCCACTGCGCCGAGTGATCCCTTCTGCAATTTGTCGGCTACAATATTCACGTTCTTATTGCCGAAGTTGAACTTTTTAGACTGCCACTTATCCAGTGTGAGGAAGCTGGTGCCTGCATAGTTGGCTTCATAACCCAATACGCGGTCCAGTTCAGTAGGGTGACCTACAGATTCATGGATCGTTAACCAAAGGTGTGAAGGATCGAGTACCAGGTCGTACTTGCCTGGCTCTACGGATTTAGCTTTCAGCTTATCGTCTACATCTTTGGTAGCGTTTTTAACATCTTCCAATATATCGTACCGGTCTTTATACCGGGTAACGATACCGGAGAGTCTGTCCTGTGGGCGGGCATGCATGTATTCATAGCCCATACCCATGGGGGCGCTGAGTGCATTGCGTTGCATGAATTTACCGGCAGCGCGGTCTATCTTGGTTACGTTGAAAGTAGGGTAGATGCGGTGTATGTCCTGGTCAATATAAGAACCATCGGTAGAAGCAAAATACTTCTGTTCATTTACCGCGGAGATCATGGCCGTTACAAAGCTGGCGCCATTTGTTATGGCAATATCGTTTACCTGCAGCAACAGATCCACCTTTTCTTTGATCGGCACTTCAAATGCATTGATCTCGATAGGTGCTTTCCAGTTTACTTCACCGAAACCTTTTTGGGGTGCCAGCTGAACGGGTTCGCCCTGGATCTTTGCATTGGCTTTTGCTACGGCTACGGCCTGCTCGGCTGCTTTGGCAATAGCATCTTTGGTTACTGTATTCGTGGCTGCAAAGCCCCAGGCTCCATTCACCAGCACACGGATACCTACACCATAGTTTTCGGTATTGGCTACACCCTGCACCCGCTTGTCGCGCGTGGCTACAAATTGTCGCAGGTACCGGCCAATACGTACATCAGCATAGCTGGCGCCTTTTGATTTGGCAGCATTCAGCGCCACATCAGCCAGCTCTTTTTTGACTGCTGCGTCAACGCCCTGCAGTGCTTCTGCCGGGTCAATATCGCGCCCAAAGGCGGACATCTTTGGAAGCATGAGCGAGCCAAGGCTCATGCCTGTGTAGTAGATAAAGTCTTTTCTTTTCAAAGCAGAGTCCCTCAGTTTTTAATGGTTGATAAAAAAGGATATATGTGCAATTACTATAACCCAATATGAATGTCACAAACCTGTTGAAGCCGTCATTCCCTTTGAATAGTCCGGAAGTCAGTAAAGTCCGAAAGTCGGTAAGTAATACAATAGCTACTCCGCTTTTCTTCCGGACTTTCCGTCTTCCCGACTTCCTGACTTCTTCCCCTCAAACCACAAATAAGTACAACAAGCTAAGAATAACAGCAGGAAAATGATCGGTGGCACCTGTTTTTTTTCTTTTGCCTCCAATGTCCCTTTTGACGCCTTCCCTGGTGGGCTTACTGCGCTATACCGGGTATTATTGATTATGGAAGCCGCCGCTTTTACGCCTGGCCAATCTTCCTTGTCATAAATGTATAGCTGCAGGCTGTCCTCCTGATGGTGAACGGTTTGCCAGCCGCTGGTTGCAGGCCACCAGGTGCCCGTCCAGCTATGCGGCTGCCAGGCTTTTTGCGATAAAGACACCCTGCCTGCGGGTGTTTCAATGGCCGGTACACCGGCTGCCGTGGTGGCCAGGCTAAGCAATACGGGGCTGCCTGCAGTGGGGAAAGCTGATACCTGCTCCCACCGGGAGTTCTGGGCATCGCTTCGTGCGGCTTTGTGCAGCAGCAAGGACCAGAACTGGGCATAATCCTGTGCATTGCCTGCCAGTATCCAGCTATAGGTATTGTTGACGGTATTCAATACCAGTTTACCTGCCCCGGAAAGGATGGCGGCTGTTACTACGGCACCCTGGTCGTCCATTACCAGAGGCTGCGCCTGCCGGTTGTTTTCAATGGAAAACCATTGGGCAGGCTGCAAGGGGGTAGTGGTGGTAAAGACGGCCGGCATTGTCAGAGGCCGGGCTGTGACGGGTGATCCGGGCTGTTTTTTTACCTGCAGGCCGGTAGTGAAAGGAGCAAGCGACGCGGTGCTGTCGGTTTGGAGCACCAGGCCCAATCCCTTTTGTATTTGTGCCCGAAGTGCCGCTTTTTCTGATGCATTCAGCGTAGACAAGGCCAGATCGTCGGCGATCACCACATCAAATTTTTCCAGCAGGGTAGTGGAAAGGGTTGACAGAGCGATGGACGCCCTGTTAAGAAATTGCTGACTGTATTTTCCCTTGGTGATGGTATTTCTGGCTGCTACCTGGTATTGATTTTCATACAGCCAGGTACTGAGAAATTTATTGTCGAAGTCCGGCGAAGAGTTCAATAGCAGTACCTGCAGGTGACTCACAGGCATGATATGTACCGGTATCTTTTGGGTAAGCAGGGTCTTTCCGGCGCTGCTGGTTTCCAGTTCGTAGAGGGTATTGCCCTGGTGAGCGGGCTTACAACGCAGCCTGAATGACTGGGCGGTGGCCCCGCTGATCATGGCGGAATCCAGGCGGGCGCCTAAGCCGGTGAGTACGATCTTAACTGGTGCTTTTCCGGGGTTGTTGTAATTGCCCTGCACTTCCAGCCATTCGCCTTGGTGTAATTGCCTGGGCCATCCGGCTGCGGTATAGCCTGCAGGCAGGGCAGGGGCATGGTATTGAACATTGATGGCCATGTTGGTTAAGGAGGCTAATTCATCATCGGCCAAACCGTAGCCCAATACATGCAGTTCGTTGATCAACGGATGTTGTGCCAGGAACCAACGGAGATCCGGGATGAAAGTAGTACCAGCAGCAACCAGGCTGGCCTCAGTGGTGTATTGGGGCAAATCTTTATAAGCAGCGAGACTGTCTTTGTTGTAACCCGGTGTAAGTATCACAACGGTGCCGGAATTATTACCAGCCTTTGTTACTGAATAGGTAACAGGCAGGGCCAGGCAGGCCAGTGCAGCCACGCCCAGCAGGCTGGCTGTCAGGCGCAGGAACAGGTGAGCCCTGGCTGGTCTTCTTATTTCTTTCCATACAAGAAATAACACCAGCAGTACAGAGGCCACAATGATACCTGTTGCTTCTTTCATCAATGACTGCTTCCGTTTAGGTTATTAAAATAATAGTCGGCCAGTTCATTACCGGCGGCTGAGCCTCCTTGCTGGGGCAATAGCCCTGCTGCTTTCATCATTTTTTGTAAAGCTGCCTGCACTTTCACAATAGCTGCCTTGTTTGTTTTTCCGCTTTCCTGTGTTATTTGCCGGATTGCATTCAGCGCCGGCAGGTAATCAACTGGTGCATGAACGGCTTTTTCACTGATCTTTCTTTCCGCACCGAGCAGGGCAGGCATTTGTGCTGGTGTCACTACCGGCGTTTGCTTTAATTGTTCCAATACAGCCATCGCTTGTTGAAGGGTAGTTTCTGCACTGTTATCGGCAGGGTTGTTCTTTTGATTGAGTGGGGTGCCTATTTTGTCCAGTTCACCCGTCAGTCTTTTTTCGGGTCTCAACGGAGGCATCTTGATCGAGGTCTTGCTTACATAGGCCCTTGACTTTTGCTGCATGTCTTTCAGCAGGCGCAAGGCTTTATAAGCATAGGGCAATGCCTCACGCGGATAATAGGTGCGGAGCTTTAATTCACTGGTCCACATTTCTGTCAGTATTGCTTTCAACTGGGCTTTCTGTTGGGGTTCAAAATAGCTGGCATCTTCTGCATTGTCATGCTTATGCGCGTATTGATCCTCGAGTGCCTTGATATCTCCAAATGCGATCTCGTTTCCACCCCCGTGATCATGTCCGTCATCAGGACTATGGCCGCCGCTTTCCCATTCTTCTCCCAGGAATTTACCATAGCGCAGGCGCAATAGTTTTTGGTCATCACCCAGTTCATTGCTGCGTGCATTGAAGCTGTCTTTGGGAATAGTAGATTGTTGCTGCAACAGCTTTTCGATGTCTATGATGATCTGCCGCTGGCTCCTGAAATATTCGGGGACCTGGTTTACACCTGATTCCATTCCTGACAAACTCAGTAATTCAGCTGTATCGGGCAAGGAAACAAAATACATATCGGACCGGCTTTCCTGTCCGCGGCTATCCAATGCTTTTACATAAAAATATAATTCATCTCCGGCATGCATGCCAAGGGCGGGCAGGTCGAGGATCTTATTCAGGGCCATTTGCCGGCGACCATCAAAGCTGACCGGGAAGGATAGTTGCTGTTCCTTGAAGCTTACGCTCTCTCCCTTGCCACTGGCTTTGGTAGCTACGATGCCGGCGCTTTTGATACCATAATCATCTGTTAGCTGCAAGGATAGCCGGGTGAGTGGTTCACGTCCTGGTTCTATGCGGCTGTATTGTTGTGGTGTAATGATGCTGATATTGACGGGCAGGTCCGGTATCACTTCGAGGGTGTACAGCTGAGAGGCTTGCCCTGCCAGACTCACCTGGTAAAAGCCTGCTTGCCGGATATTTTTTTGCAGGCGCCAGGTAGTGCTGTCGGTAGAAACGGGCGCGAAGTGAAGTGTATCCTGGCTATTAAATACCAGTGACAGCTGTTGTACTTTTTGATTGGTATGTATTTGCCACTGCACCTTGCTGTCTTCTGCCACCTTCAGTGAAAATTGTTGTTGTTGCCTGACGGGATTATTGGTATAAGCGGGTGGAGTAACCTGTATTTGAAAGGAGGCGATGCCTGGTAAGATGTGTTCCTGCACTTTCGTGGCTGCTGGTTGAGCGGTTGTATTATTGTGGTTGCTGTTGCCCGGTAATAAGAAGGAGAGGAGGGCGATCAATATACTGGCTGCCACTGCACCGCCCAGTAGTATGAATGCTTTTCTTAAAGACTGCCGCATGGCCGGTGGTTCAGGAATGCTGACCAGGACCGGTGCTATTTTTTGTACCTGCATTTGCTGTAGCAGGCTCAGGGATTGTGCGGGTAGCAACAATAATTGTGCACTCTCTTCCAATTGGGGATAGGACCGGTTTAAAAAACTGGAAATATCTGCAGGTGTGAGTGGACGGGATCGTTTGACTAAAAGCGTGACAGCAATCGTTACCACGAATAAAATGACAACTGCCCATAGGGGTAGTCCAACCAGGTATTGACCAATGGCTGCTATCAATAGGGCCAGGGCTACAGCATTGAGTACAGTGGCCACCAGGTTATTCCTGCTCCATTTGCCACTGAGGCTATGAATAATATGTATACTGTTTTGCTCAGGCATCCTGCTTGATTTGTTGTTGCCGGTGCGTCAATAACCGTTCTGCTGCAAATAGTATAAATGCCGCAATCCATACCAGCGTAGACAGATCCCTGGTATCAGCCTGTATAAAGCTTTCTGCCACCCGGTTTCCATCTCCTGCTTGCTGTATTTTTACTGCTGGATTCTGAATTCTGGATGCTGGATGCTGGCTATTCCCCGGTATCACCTGCTCATCATCAATCGTTCTTAGGTCAACTGCGTCTCTGAATACCGTCGCGGAAAGCACCAGCGGCAATAAGGTTTGTACAAAATTCCCTTCCCATACCATATCACTCCAGGCGGGATTGAACCGGCTCTTAAAATGATACACCTGCCTGCCTTCCTGTTCTGTCATGGTGAGCAGAGGTTGACCATTGGCCAATGTCCAGATGGGGGTACCCTTTGCCGTACCATTGGTGAACCGGTATATTTTGTGGTGCATACTTTCGCCTGTGACCAGGTTTCCTTCCTGTAGCCAGGAGGAAGCGTTCACGGTATGACCAGTATCGTATTGAAACAAGATGCCCTTTGGGGTTATATAAGATAATAGAGCGTGCTTCGGTCCGATGTCATTCAATTCATCCAGCCAGAAGATCATGTTTTGTGCAGTGACAGGAGCCTGTCCGGTTTGCAAAAGGGTAGTGGTAATGCGCCTGCCGGTAGATTGTCCAATAGCTTGCAGCGCTGCTTTTACATATTGAGCGTCTGCTATATTTTTTCCAGGGTAAATGCCTATCCGCAGGATGGTGGTATCTATATTGGCGGTGAGTGCGGCCCCGGTTGCACTTTCCGTATAATAGTTGCCAGCGGGTGTACTTACCCATGCTATGTTCCTGATTTTCCCATTTTGGCTTACCCATTGCAGGGCAGGGGAGCGATATAAACTATCGCCTGTTGAGAAACTGTTCCAATGTATGGCCAATTGTGTTTGCGGTCTGTTGCCCTGGTAAGCCGATAATGCGTTATCGGTAAACACGAATACGGGGAATGCCTTCGGCAGATGCCCATCCAGCACTTTCAATAGAGACCAGGGTGGGAGTATATTGCTGTTGTTGAGGGAATTGGTATTGTATTGCAGGGTGTCTTGCAATTGCAGCTTTTCAAACCCTGTACCCAGGTTGTGTAGTTCAAGCCCTGCAGCTAATAAAGAATCTATCCGTGCGCCGTAATGGGTATGGGCTGTTGCTAATTGGTGAGCGGGCACCAATATCCATCCTGCCTGTGAAGTATCCTTTGGTGTGTTGTTCCAAACAGGCCTGGCCAGTAAGAAGGCGAGTAACAACACTAAAAGGCAGCGCAGCAGGAACAGCGGCCAGTTGGTAATGCGCAGGCTGCTGGCGCGCCGCCGTGCACTGGTGGCCAGCAAAGCAATGCTTCCCACGCGCAGGGTCTTACCCGTGCGTACATTCCATAGGTGTACCAGCACCGGTATGATTACCGCTGCCGCTGCTACTAATGCTATGGGATTTAATAACTGTAACAATATCGATCAATACGTTTTACTATAATCCTAACTCCTAAGACCTAATAGCTAAATGCTAACGCCTAAAAGCTAACAGCCAACTCCTCTTTATTTCCTTGCCTGCAGGAAAGCCCTCAATGCCTCATCAACCGGTTCATCTGTTACAATGAGCCGGTAGTATATGTTGCGACCCAATAATGCTTTTCGGGTATTGTTTAAATGTTCCGTCAGTTTTGTTGTATAGGCTTGTTTGATGGCATCTGTATCTACCTGGATGGTAGCGCCTGTTTCCAGGTCTTCCAGTGTAGTGGCCCCATCATAGTTCAGTTCCATTTCGTTGCGCGCCATCAGGTGCAACACAATGATCTCATGACGCAATGCGCCCAGCAGGTCCAGCAGTTCGTATATCTCTTCCTGCTGCTGGTACATATCGGTGATGAATACGAGCAGTTCTCTTTTTCTGCCGCCCGCATAAATGTCTTTGTAGTGGATGGGTTCAGTGAACTTACCTTTGGGCCCGGCTTGCTCCAACTGGTAAAAAAGCCGGTTGAGGTGTTGTGTACCCTGACGTGCTGCCAGGGAGAAAATGCCGTCTTCGCGCATTACATACAAGCCAACGGCATCGCCCTGCATATGTCCCAGGTAAGCGAGGCTGGCAGCGAGGTAGCGGGCGTATTCCATTTTTGTCCAGGCTCCGTCGCGGTGGTCCATGGAAGCGCTGGCATCTACCAGCAGGCGTACACTGATATTCGTTTCTGATTCCGATTCGCGGATATAATAGCGGTCACTGCGTGCATACATTTTCCAGTCCATCCAGCGCAGGTCATCACCCGGCATATAACTCCGGTATTGACTGAACTCCATACCTGTGCCCTTGATGGAGCTTTTGTTGGCGCCCGTCATAAAACCATCGATGGTGGTTTTGGCCGCCAGGGATAGATTTCTCAGTGACAATATGATGGCTGGGTCTAATAACACTACTACAATGCTTTCGGCCGTTCAATAACTTTTAAAAGATTCGCTGTAACCATGTCTGAGGTCACATTTTCTGCATCGGCTTTAAAGTTCATCAGTATCCGGTGCCGGAGTACGGGGAAAGCCATTGTCTGAATATCGGCTTCCGTTACAGCATAGCGGCCATGCAGTAAGGCCCTGGCTTTGGCAGTAAGCAGCAGTGCCTGTCCGGCCCGCGGTCCTGCACCCCAGCGTACCCATTCTTTTACATAGTCTGCCGTAGTGGTATCCGGCCGGGTAGCCCGTACCAGTTTGCCTGCCCAGGCAGTAAGGTCATCATTGATGCTGACCTCTCTTACCAATGCCTGTAGCTGAACGATCTCTTCGCCGCTCACAATGGCTTCTACTTTGGTTTTGCGTGAACCGGTGGTATTGCTTAGTATTTGTATTTCTTCCTGTTCTGAAGGGTAGCCGATCTTTACATACAATAAGAACCGGTCCAGTTGTGCTTCCGGCAGTGGGTAAGTACCTGCCTGTTCAATAGGATTTTGGGTAGCCAGTATGAAGAAAGGACGATCGAGATGATAGGTTTTGCCTGCGTAGGTCACTTCAAATTCCTGCATCGCTTCCAGCAGGGCTGATTGTGTTTTGGGAGGGGTGCGGTTGATCTCATCTGCCAGCAGGATATTGGCAAAGATGGGTCCTTTTGTAAAGGTGAACATCCGCTTGCCGGTCACCAGGTCCTCTTCGAGGATCTCCGTACCAATGATATCGGAGGGCATGAGATCGGGGGTAAACTGGATGCGCCGGAAACTCAGGTGCAGGGCTTGCGACATGGTGCGTACCATCAGTGTTTTGGCCAGTCCCGGTACTCCTTCCAGCAGGCAGTGACCGCCTGCCAGTAATGCTACCAGTATTTCTTCCAGTACTTCATCCTGCCCAACTATTACTTTCTGAATTTCTTTTTTCAGTAGGGATACTTTTTTCAGCAGATCTCCGACTGTTGTTTCTGTTAATACCAACGTCAATAGTAGTTTTGGTTAAAATATGTTTCTATGGAAAGCAATAGCCGTTGCTACAATGGTTTTAATGGTATGGGATGATGTATTTTTTCCGGTAGCGACGGAAGTTCGGGCTTTTTGACGTCATATTGACTCATTTTCTTTTGCCCGCTGTGAAAAAATAAAAATTTTAATGTCAATTTCATTCCGTTAAATTGTCAACTGCATTTGCTGATGTCAGCTTGAGCTTGTCGAAAGCGACTTTGATGAGCTCAGTATGACAAAGACTAATCACACATCTATGAACCAGGGCAATAAATTTACTTTCTCCCGATTAAGCTATCGTTCCGGCGACTGGGATACTGACCAGCGCATGCCTTCAAATTTATTGAACTCACTGGTAGAGTACACTACCATTCCTGTAAATCCGCAGGAGCGAATTATTGAACTGGGTAGTGATGATATTTTTACCGCACCCTTCTGCTACCTCAGCGGCCACAAGCTGGTACAGTTCAATGCAAGGGAACAGGCCAATTTCAAAAAGTATGTGCAGAACGGAGGTTTTGTATTTGTAGACGATTGCAACCATGATATTGATGGCCTCTTTGCCAAATCTTTTGAGACCCAGATGTCCACTACCTTTGGCCCACAGGCCCTGAAAAAAATACCCAACACACACGAACTATACCGCTCTTTCTTCACTTTTGAAAAGGGGCCTCCACCTACTTCTTTCGAACTGAATGGCTGGGGCGATGACCTCATCCACGACTACCTCAAAGCTGTTGAGATCAATGGCCGCATTGCTGTGCTGTACAGCAACAAGGATTATGGCTGCGAATGGGATTACGATTTCCGCAACAAACGCTTCATGGCCGAAGACAATACCAAATTCGGTCTGAATATCATCTTCTATGCCATGCAGGCCTGAGAAAAGCGGCGGGCTGGTTTAAATTTTATTCTTCCCGGATCGTTTTCAATATATTCCTGAGTATGGGCCCACGAATGCCTGTAGCTACAACATTTCCTGCAGGGTCAATAAGTATATTGTAAGGAATATACTTCAGTGCCAAAGAAGTGGCGAGCGTACTATTAAACCCTTTTGTTTCTAAATGTTGAATGCCTGGTATTTGCCTGGTGACTATCGTCTGCTTCCACCTGGTACTGTCCTCATCGAAAGAAATAGCAATAACCTGCACATTGGAGGAAGCAGGGATCTCAGTTTTCACAATGTCCAGTTCTTCCAGGCAGGGGCGACACCAGGTAGCCCAGAAATCGATAAAAATATAACCAGGTTTTCTACTGTCCGGGGCAGCGCTGGCAAGGCTTATGATTTCCTTCAATTGTCGCTTTTCGGCCTGCACTGGTTTAAAAAGCTCCAGTTGCCGGCTTAGTGCTAATTCGTATTCCAGGGCCTTATTGTACAAGCCATTCCGGGCATTGACCGTAAGAAGGGCCCGGAGCTTGTTGATCTGAGTGGTAGTAAGCATGCCGGTATAGCCGCATAGCAAATAGGGGATGGCTTCATTATCCGCATATCGATGGGCCAGGCTATCCAGCGCTACATAAACTTTTTGGTTAAAGACAGCCGGCCGGAAAGGATATGACCATTCATTCGTCATTATTTTGATCTTTTCCATAAAGGAGTGCGATACCGTTTGATCGTATTGGACAACCTCTAGTATAGGGATAGATTGTTTGCCGCGTTGGGCCTCATACAATTGTCCGGCAAATGAAATAATGGAAACACCAGTATCCACAAAATGCAATAATCCTCTTTCACCCTTTCGCAGGGAAAAGTATCCCAATTGCGTACGGGGAATTTCGCCGCTGATGACAAAGCTGGTAAGGCCCTTTACCGGGGCTTTAAATTCTTTATCACCGATGTAGAGGTAAACAGTATCTGCCGGAGGCGAAGTTGTAAAATGGCCCCGGATGGTAAATCCAGGCAGCGATTGTCCCGATGATGAATAGACATTGACTGCCGGTAAAAGGCAGGCTAATAAGCATTTTGTCCACCAGGTTAAGGGGTAATTGGCCATTGGCTAAAAATATACAATAACCAAATGCCACCAACCATCTCCGGAAGTATTTGATTTACAAATCACTGTACGTTTTGTGTGGTTCAATTGGGACTGACCATCTGCGCTATTTGTTTGATTATCAGTCAATAGATGTACGAAAGTTTTGCAATCCATGTGTCAACCATGTGTCAGTCATGTACCGTTCATTGGAGAACACCCCCATTTCACACATGGTTGGTACATGGATGAGGCCAGATTCGTACCGGTTTTGCACCTGGCGACTGTGGATAATAAGGTGGCGAATGTCTAATTTATTTAGCATTTTGTTCGTATTTTAGCTAAATAAGTTAACACTCCTTAGTAGCACCAAATGGCAAATATTGAGATCACAGGCAAAGGCATTCAGCGTGTACTCAGCAAGTTTGATTACAAACAGGCGATCGCCGAATATATCTGGAATGGCTTTGATGCAAAAGCCAATACGGTAGAACTAAATTATGAGTCGAACGACCTGGGCTTTGTCTCCAAAATAGAAATTATAGACAATGGCTATGGTATCGACCGCGCACAGCTGGCAGAAAAATTCTCTCCCTTCTTCGATTCTCAAAAAGCTATTGAGATAGAGTCGCCAAAGAATACATCGGCAGTGCATGGCAAGAACGGCGTGGGCAGACTAACTTTTTTCAAATTTGCTACAGAGGCCATCTGGCACACGGTATACGAAGAGCGGAAAAAAAGATATGAGTATTTCATCAACATCAAGTTTGGGTCCATCAACAAATACGATAGCCCGGATTCGGGGGTGAGGGAGGTGAAAAAGAAAACCGGTACGGCCGTCACCTTCTACAATATCCTGCCCGATATACTCGATAGCAACCTCAGGGAAGAATTGACGGATTTCCTTTGCCTGGAATTTGGCTGGTACCTGGAGCTGAACAAACAAAACGGATATGCATTGGTGATCAACGGCATTCCCCTGGATTATTCAGCCATTATCGGCGATAAGCACCGGTTTATGCTCAACCATGCAGACAGTGGAAATGAATTTGAAGTGAAGTATGTACGATGGAAGGCAAAGATCAACAAAGAGTTTTCCAAATACTACTACATCGGGTCCGATAATATTGAACGTTATAAGGAATTCACTTCCCTGAATAATAAAGGCGATCACTTTTACCACAGCGTGTTCATCAAGAGTTCTTATTTCGATCAGTTCAGGTTCAAAAGCAATAATACCGATCCGCAATTGACATTTATAGGCAGCACGCGCATCGACCCGGTCTTCCGGTTTTTGCACAAATGGTTAGCTGCTTATTTATTGGACAAACGTAAACCTTATCTAAAAGTATATACCGATATTTTGATCAATCAGTACGAACAGGACCAGATATTTCCGGTGTTCAGCGACAATCCCTGGGATGTGCACCGCAAGATCGAGTTGGAAAACCTGGTGCGGAATCTCTATGAAGTACAGCCCAAGATATTTCTGAACCTCAATACTGAGCAGAAAAAGACCTTTGTACGTCTGCTCAACCTGCTGCTGGATAGCCTGGAGCGTGACAAGCTTTTTGATATCCTCGATGGCGTGGTAGAACTTTCTCATGAAGAAAGAAAGCAGATGGCCGCCATTATCAAGGTCACCCGGCTTTCCCATGTCAACCATACCATCAGGTTGATCGAAGACCGCTATAAAACCATCGATACCCTCCGCGACCTGATCGCGCGCAAAGAACTAAAGGCCAATGAAAGGGATCATTTGCAAAAGCTGGTAGAGGCCCATTATTGGATCTTCGGAGAACAATACCACCTGGTCACCGCTGCTGAACCAAAGTTTGAGGAAGCCCTCAGGCGCCATGTTCATTTGTTGCGGGGCGAAACAAAAGTGCGGCCCATTGAGCATGAAGATAAGTACCGGGAGATGGACATCTTCCTTTGCCGCCAGGATGTGCTCACCAATGAGATAAGAAACATTGTGGTAGAGTTAAAGCATCCGGCAGTAAAACTGGGAGAATCCGAATTGGCCCAGGTAAAGAAGTATATGAATGTGATCATGAACGAACCACAGTTCAATGGGAACAATATGAGCTGGGAGTTTTACCTGGTGGGCGCCGATTTCAACAGCAAAGGAGAGATAGAGGCCGCACTCGACAATGCCAAACCCCATGGAGAAAAGTCACTGGCTTTCAAAACAGGCCAGTACAAGATCTTTGTAAAGAAATGGAGCGAGATCATCAATGACTTTGAGATGAAACACAAATTCCTCAATGATAAATTGCAGCTGGAAAGAAAGCTATTAAATGAAGTGCATGAATCAGCAGGACAGGCTGTGAGATCAGCTAATACCAATACCGCTGCTATTCAAAAGCAGATCATATAAAGGCATTAGCTGTTAGGTTTTAGCTTTTAGCGCCCTTGCTTTGTAAACGAATAATGATTAACTGCTAATTCCTAACAGCTAGTACCTTTCCTATAATACCTGGTATTTCCGGATCACCCAAAACAGGTTGTACAGGATAAAGAAGATCACCAATGCTGCATGGAACCGTTCATTCCTTGAGCGGATGGCCAATATACACAGCAGCAAATGGATGGCTATCCTTACGATATATTCCGTGCCCAACGCGTGGTAATGGTCAACCCCTTTTAAAAGGGTATCACCCACATCGAATAAGAAGGAGATACCCAGGAAGGAAAAGAACCAGGTCTTCCTGGAATAAAAATAGCCCTTGTACCCGTCATACTCTTTCATATCGTCCGGGAAGAGCAGGGAGCAAATAATATAGTATACCACTACGAAGCAAATGATAAACACATAGGAAAGAAAACTCCAGGCGGATACCTTTTTCAACAGGATCTCCCACCACCAAAAATCCAATAAAGAGAGGAAGATAAAGCCCACCCAGGCCAGGTGCACCCAATACAGACGTACTTTGGTGGGGTGCTCAATCAGTTTGGCTACGCCTTTCAACAGCGTGGCCACACTTAAACTGACGATGATGCTCATGAGCATCCGGATATGGAAAAACTGATCCATTGGCACAGTAGTTTTAGATGATATACGGCCTGCAGCACGAACCTATGAATACAATTTAATAAATCTGTCGCAATACACCCTGCAAATTGTCAGACCTGCACTCCATCGGGTTCCTTTTTGAGCTATAAGTTTGTGGAGGATAAAGAAGCGGGACCGGTCTTTGTGCTGGCCAGTATTTTGTAACTCATCTAGCTAAAACTTATAATTATGGACAACAGGACAATCATTCAGGAAGTTATTGACGCATTCGATGCCAATAATGTAGAGGGGATTCTTCAACATTTGACTGATGACGTAACCTGGACGATGGTAGGCGACCGGGTGATTTCAACCAAAGAAGGTATGCGGGCTTTTTTGGTGGAAGGAGCAGATATCCAAATGGTGTCTTCAACCAAGGACAATTTCATTATCGACGGCGACCGCGCTGCGGTAAATGGAGAGGTCGCCTGCAAGAATAAGAATAACGGCGACGTGTATGAAATGTTTTATAGCGATCTGTATGAATTGAAGAATGGCAAGATCAATAAAATGACATCTTACATCATCGACAAAAAGAAAAAGGGATAAGATCATTGCTTCAACAGCAGGTCGATCTCATCGTTGAATTCTTTTACAAACTGATCGTAATATTTCCCGGTGGCGGGGCCGCTATAGCCTGTATGTATCCTGGCTACCTTACCTTTTTTGTCAATAAAGATGAGGGTAGGGAAGGAGAGGAAGGTATTGAGGGCTGGTAAGGAAGTGGCTACAAATTGTTTGTCGGCAGGACCGGCAATTACCTGGTCGTATTGAATATCATATTTCTTGCGTGAGCGGCCCAGTGCTTTGCGTACAAAGGCGGTATCGGTTTGCCGCTCGTAATGCAGGGCGATAGCTTTTACGCCTCTGCGTTCATTGGCTTTATACCAGGGCGCCAGGAAGGCTGTTTCATCCATGCAATTGGGGCACCAGGTGCCGGTGATCGTGATCACCACCACTTTGTTTTTGTATTTCGCATCACTCAGGGATAGCTTATTGCCATCTACATCCGGAAAGGAAAAATCAAAGGTAGTATAGCCTTCTTTAAGGGTGGTAAGTGTATAAGCATCGGGCAGGGCAGCCTGCTCATTGGGGATGCCGGTGAAACGCTGTCCACCCCGGGCGCCTACTTCTCCTGTGAGTTGACCTTGCTGATCAAAACTGCCTTTATAATAACCTGGTCCGGAACCAATAAAGGAAGAAAGATAAAAGGTATTGCCTTCTACGATACCTTCCAGGTAACGTGAATCGCCCGTTACCCGCAGAAAGCTGGCCTGCAGTTTCTTGCCTTCCTGTTTGAACAACCCTACGGCTTTTTCTTCCTTGCCATTTTCGGACTTGAATACAATGTCGTAGGTGCCGGAAATATTACCGACTGGGGCGACACCTGTTTCCTTGAAGCGATAGCTTACACCGGGTTCTGCTGTAAGGGGCGTGGGCGTGCCTCGTTTATCCTGTCTTCTCAATACACCCGACAGTTTATTGTTGTCAATCTTAAAGGCGAGTTCATTATCAAACTGATCCAGAAAAATGAATAGCGAATCGGCTGTTTGTTGTACCCGGCCTCCTGCATATTTTTCTCCTCCATTCAGGAAGAAGGCGGTTGTATCTCCTTTGTCCGACAAGCGTATGTCGAAGTTGAAAGGTATTTCCACTTCCGGGCGGGCGGTAAAAGCGCCTCTCCAACTGCCGATAGGCGAGAACTTTATAGATGCTGCCGGCTCATCATGTTTCTTCTGCAGTTTGATATTGTATTCGTTGCCGGCTGCCAGTTTTATTTCCTGCGTTTCGAACTCACTGTGACTGAACACCAAAACTGAATCCTTCTCGGTTACCGGGATATAATAAATGCCATCTGCCTGTGAACCTGATACCCGGTCTGTGCCCTTGACGGCGATCAGTACACCTTCCAGGGGGCTGGTATCCTCATAGGTTGTAACAGTGCCGGTAATGGTACGGCCTGCATGTTGCGACCAGGCGGCCTGTGTGGCGAGTGCTGTTAACAGCAACAGCAGAAGGGATTTATAGCGCATAGATTTCAGGATGGTTATTAGTCTACTAATAATATAGACAAAGGTAAAGAAATATTTGGATCATGTGAAAATATGATTTTACATCTGTCTACTTATAAAGTGGACTAAATAGCGATCTGCGATCAAAACTTACAATTGTTACCATTGCACGGGTCTCACCCCGCATAATTTCCGGTATTGAAAAAACTGAAGACCAGTTGGTATTAGAAGCCAGCGTTACAGCACGTGCTTAAACAATCGTTGGCACAACTGGAAGAGATGGTCATTACAGGAAAAATGATACTTTCTAATAGCCTAATTCAAAACGGCCCGTGAATCATCACGGGCCGTTTCCTATTTTACTGCGGCTGATTAAAAGCACGAGATATTACATCAATCTGCAAACTGAACAGAATGGATCATCGGCAGGTAATTGTTGATTACCTGCCAGCTATCTCCCTTGTCGGGCGAAAAGAACAAATTACCTGTAGTAGTGCCGAAGGCTACTGCATTACCGGAACTCACCAGTGCGTGACGGTAGACAATATCATAACAGTTTTCCTGCGGCAGCCCATTCCTCAACTCTTTCCAGGTGCGGCCGCCGTCATCCGTTCTGCAGATACAGAGTGAGCCTTTAATAGCAATGCGTGTTTCATCACTGAGGGCCGGTGCCACCCAGGCCTGCATAGGATCGTCTTCAGCTACTGTAATAGCAAATCCAAAACGGGCCAGGCCTTCCTGTTGACCTATATCCTGCCAGCTTTTAGCGCCATCGCTAGAGCGGAAGATGCCGCAATGATTCTGTTGCCACAAACTGTCCGGATCACCTGGCGCAGCAACCAGTATATGTGGATCATGCCCTACTTCTGTAGATGGATCAGGAAGGAATTCTGCCCGTAAGCCTTTGTTTCGTATTTCCCAGCTATGACCACCATCCATTGTTTCAAATACCCCGGCGCAACTGATGGCAATATGGATATGGTCTTCATTCCTTGGGTCTACCACAATGGAGTGGATGCCGGGCAGATCACGGCCACCACCAAACCAGCCATCCTTACGCGTGGGATGATTCCATAGTGATTCTACCAGTTTAAAACTATTCCCTTCATCTTCACTCACAAAGAGTCCACCTGGGTCAGTGCCTGCCCATATTTTCGAGGGATACTGCTTTCCACCGTGCGCCATTGACCATATATACCTCGTTGTAGCCGGCACGCCTTCCTTAACTTCGGCGCCTTCAGGATAGGCTGGTGCGCTGACCTCCTTCCAGGTCTGTCCCCGGTCTTTGGAGCGGTGTAACTTCACACCCCAATGACCATGATCCAGGCACGCCCACCAGGTACCATTTCGTGGATCGGCATAGGCAATCGATACGGGTACTCCTTCAAAAGAAAGATTTTCTGCCTTCCACTGCCCGTTTTGAAAACGATAGGCAATAAACCCTTTCCGGGTGCCTAAAAGTAGTGTTGATTGCATAAAAGATAAATTGATGTTTTATCCTCCTGATAATGCCTGCATAATATAGATCTCACTGCTATCGGAAAACGGATCACTCAGGTTGGCCCTGTCTTTGATCATCGTTCCGTCAATGAATATGTTCACGTGTTTACGTAAATTCCCTTGCTCGTCCAGTACATAGCTTCGCAAGCCCGGATAGCTGACTTCCATCTCATCGAGAATAGCAGTCAGCGTGGCTCCTTTGGCCGGAGTTTGCGATAAGCCTGGAAAGAATCTCTTTAAAGCATAGGTGAATTTAACTGTCGGCATGTCTTAAAAATTCCTAATTTTTCGGAAACCCTGCATCTGCTTTCACCTCTCTTAGCTGTTGCGTATGCCGGTTGGTGTGGGCAGCCATGAACAGGATCATTTGATAACTATCCAACTGGCCGAACTGTAAGGTAATTACGTGATTGCGCAGGTCGTCGTTTGTTGATTTGACATAATCATTGAGTTTGGCACGAGCGCTTTCAAAAGCTGTCAGGGCTTCGGTCATCGATTTAAAGGAAGAATTCTCCGGTTTCAGCATATCGGAAGTCTGCCTTTTTGTTGACCGGTCTTCTATCATCTTGACCACCTGTTCGTCGGTCATTTTTATTTCGCTACGTTTTTCGGGATTGGCCGCTTGTTTGATACCGCCTTCTGTCATTTGCCACAGCATCTGTTCCGTAGTGGCAATGTGCTTCACACATTCTTCCACGCTCCAGCGGTCTGGCGCCGGTTTGTATTTTAACTGGGCTTCGCTAAGACCTTTTACTTCCTTTAACAGGTCTTTTTCTGTGGATTGCAATAACTGAAGGGCATCTTTTCTTTCTTTTTCCGTAAGGCCGTCAGCGGGAATAGTAAAAGCCAGCACCGCCAGGGCAAGTGCAAGAAATAGCATCTTTTTCATACCTGAACAATTGAATTGGTGAATAAAACGGGTAACAAATCTAGGGTCTTAATTCGGAAGGTACAGGGGGTAATACGGACAATAACAGGGGCAATTTGGACTAAAAAGACAGGTAGCTGGTTTCGCAGGGTGAAATGAACGAGAAGAGTCAAAGATAAGGAATTGGCTGGTTCCCACGCGAGGCTATGCAGTATGCTGACAGAACTTTTCCTTTTCAGAGAAGTTTTGTATTTTCAATTTGTATGAATTGCAGGTGCCTATATCTACTTCTTATCTCTCCGGAGGGGACGACCGTTCGACCTCCTTTGAGCGTATTCCCGCGTCCCGCCTGCATTTGAGCTTCTTCGTCTTACTACTGGCTTACTATTAGCTTATCATTGGCTTGCTACTGGCTTATCATTTCCGTTCTTGTAAGGTGAGGCATCCTGCCTATACCTGCACAACATCTTATCTTCTGACTAAACGTTTATTATCATTTAGCGGTTGAAGCCAGTTATAATGGCCCAACAAATCTATCAGAATAGAACCGTAAGTGGTCTGAACTTGCTTTGAAATGAGCTTTCATCAAGTCTTCTTTAACAGGCTATTTTGGACATTTTGGCCATATTTGTACAAACTGGCCATTTCCGGACAGGGGTGATTTGGAAATAAGAAAGCAAGCTACGAGCTTCGGGCAACGAGCTGCGAGCTCCTGCTGATGCGGGACAAGTTGTGAGTCAGGAAGGCGGCAAAAGACTAAAATTCTAATCCCTATTAATAACTATTACAATCTATCTCTTATGGCAAAGTATGAAAGTATTGTGACGATACGCGGCACGATTGACGGACTGACGTTTCGGGATACACAGGAAGGTAAAGTGGTGGGACGCAAGACGGGGCCCACACGCGAAAAAGTGTTAACGCATGAAAATTTTAAACGTACGCGCAGTAATGCGAGTGAGTTTAAGCAGGCTGTTCATGATGCCCGGTTATTGCGCCGGGCACTGGGCAGTATACTGGATGGCGTAAGTTGCACTACGCTGAACGGTCATGTGAACGGATTGGTTCACAGGGTATCCAAAACAGATCAGCTCAATGACTATGGTAATCGCTGTGCAGCAGGGGGAGATGTAAGTATACTGACGGGCTTTGACCTCAACAAAAAACTTTCGCTGGATACGGTTCTGCGGGTGCAGCCTGTACACAGGCTAGATGCCGCTACAGGAATGATGAAAGTGCGCATTGCTTCATTTATTGCTTATAAGCGGAAGGGATATTCGAAAGAGGCTACGCATTTCCGGATGGTGAGTGGCGGTGTGGCGTTGAATTTTAGCAATAACAGTTATTCGAATAATATTCAGATGAGTGGCTTGCTTCCCCTCAGCCGGAAAACGCCGGACGATATTTGGCTGGAGCACCAGGTGAATGGGAAACTGGGTGATGTATTAATACAAGTGGTGGGCATTCAGCTTTATAAGCTGGTGAATGGAAAGGAAGTATTGGTAAAGGGTGGGGCGGTAAGGATACTGGAGGCGGTGAAGAAAGGCAACGAGGCAATGAGGCATCAAGGCAACGAGGGGGAAGGGGTTGAGGAGAAAGGCGTTGAGATGGAAAAGCAGCCCGGCTACGCTAAAGCTTCTCCTGTCTGTCACCGCAGTTTAAGCGGAACATTCTTTTTAAAGTCGGGAAAGATGTTTGTAAAATCCTTGTCCGCCACTGGCGAGAGCAACACGCCGTTGGTGTCAAGCTGGTACGAAAGACTTTTTTTCAACCGTATGTCCTTGTCAGATTTAACGCTTTCCAAACTTCCGGGGTACGTGTAGGTTTTCTCCACGGCTTTTATTGTTCCGTTTTGCTGGAAGGTGTAGGAGATAAGCGCTTGTCCTGTTTCGCCATATATATGCCATTCTACGTCACGAACAGCTCCGTTTATATAATGGACCTTTGCTTCGCTGCTTTCAGCACTGATGCCTTCAATGTCATATTTTATCATTGTATCCCCTGGGATTATCATTGTTACAGGTGTGGCGGTGGGCGTCAATGAGGTTGAAGTATCCTCAACAGATACTTTGGCAGGAGTCGTATCACTGCCTGTTAAATGCTGCTCTGTTGCTGTTTGGTTTTGGCAGGAAATCAGGGATAAAAGCAGGAGCAGGCGAAAATATGTTATTGCCCGACGATAGTAAATAGCCTGTCTGTCTGCTTTAATAAGTATGTAGTTTGCTCTTTGTCCCATGCCGGGTAAAGATAATAATTTACCTGAGAGTCGCCATCAACAGGTTGTTGTCATTCATACTTATTCATTAGCATACGGCAATAAGATCCGGCTTGGGAATCGGGCGCTGCTGTGTATTGTGGCGGTAATGATCCGCGGCTTATTGGTTGTTTCCTTACTTACCACGCCACCAAAGCCATAATTCTTCTCAAGGGCAGGGGAATTAACGCTTTCAAAGACAAAACGCAATTTATGGCCTTTCTTCACTTGCTTGATATATAGAAATACTTCCTCAAAATTGTGCAGGCTCACCACTCCCGGTTTCATTAATGCCGGCTTGTCGCCGCTGTTACGATAACGGCTACGCAATTGGGCGCTGGAGATCAAATAATTTTTGCCGGTAGCATCGACCTCATACACGGTAAACTGGAAATCGGCATCCGGCACATTCAGGGATAAATACAATTGCGCGGTAAGTTTTCCCGTCAGTATGATGTCCTTTTCCATCGGCCTGCTTTCAAACACCATATTGTAAGGAGAGGATAGGTACAATGAATCATCAAAAGGTTTTGGCCTGGCAAACAGGAATGCAGAGTCGATCACCTGCGCAATATCATGGGTATAAGTAAATTGTTGGGCTTTTACCGGTTTTTGCTTGTTTAACAGATACACCGTATTGCGTTTCGGGTTGGGTACCGGTTGTGGCATCAGGTAAAGACTGAGTGTATCTTTCGTCAGCTTTTGCAAACTGCTGGTCGATTTCCATTGCCCCGTGCCCGTTACAAAATAGTTCACCTTGTCTTGCAGAAAAGCAGGTCTTGGTTTTCCTTTCAATATCCAATCGTACCACCAGATCACATATTTGTAAATGGGGATCTGGGCTTCTTTCTCTATGTCAAGTCCGCGTTGTACAGGACCAGGTTGCCATTGAGAACCACCATGATCGTACGGACCTATCAACAGGTAATGCTGAGAAAGCGCTTTGGCGCTGCCGTACCGGTGGTGTTGGTTGTAATAATAAAAAGCCCCCAATTGGTCATCATCATAGTAACCTGTAATGGTTAGTATTGGAATGTCCAACGTTGCATAATCTTCCCGGTTGGGTAAAATGGAGGTCCAGTAACCATCAAGATCAGGATGGCTGACCCATTTTTGAAAGAAGGTATTGGGAAGACCGGCGATGGAATCAAGTTTGGAAAAAGGGAGCCTGTTCTTGTACATCGTATAATTCACCTTGTTCCAGAACTGGTAATCATTGAACAACGCCTGGTTCAGGTCCTTTCCACTTACATACACGGCCCATTGCAGGATATAGGAATAGAATTGATTGGCCAAACGTGGAAAGTCAATCCCAAATCCTACAGCCACCATCGGGTTGATGGCCTTCAATGCGGGATGGCGGTATTGCTTGCGGATGGCCTGCCATTGTGCAAAACCCAGGTAAGAGCCGCCTGAGGTAACTACCTGCCCATTACACCAGGGTTGTTTGCTTACCCAATCTATAATGTCATAATAATCCCTGGCATCGTCCTCATAAGGGAAAAAGGCGCCTTCACTTTTGCGACGGCCACGGCTGTCTACATATACATAGACATAACCATTCGTTGCAAACACATTTCCCCTGGTAGCTTCATTGCCGCTGGGATAGGGACTTAAAGATACCACGGCAGGCACTTTTTCAGTACTGGTGGTATTGCGATAAACAAATGCACTCAGTTTAATATTATCCCGCATAGGGATCATCACCGATGCCTCTTCCACGCGGGCTGGCGACAACTGGTACAGCAATGCTTCCAGTGCTGGCTGGTATTGTTGACGGATATAGTAACGGAAGTAAAATTCTAACAGGTTATAAGCGCTGGCAAAAGGCAGCTTTCCCTGGGATAGCCGGATGGCCTGGTTGCTAATGTTTTTTACTTCCGTATAATTTACCTGTACGGAGGCAGTGGTGTAGCTGCCTTTTTGTGCATTCACAATATCCCCACGGAAAGAGGTGTCAATGCGATTGATAACACCTTTGAATTCCTCCTGGAAAACAGTGGCAAAAGCAACGCTTTGATCATCTGTCTTTCGCACACAGGCTTTGCCATAGGCTTCATGTACAAGCGCAAAAGGAACACGGTAGGCAGGAGACGGCTGTAAGGCCCTGCACCGCTTAATGCTTTCCAGGGCCGGACTATACTTTTGCAATAAAAGGGCCGGTACTACCTGCAGGGATATGATATCATATAGCTCTGATGAGTCGATAGTATACTGGCTCATGGCTGCAGCGAGCCAGGCATCCAGTTCTGTAGCTATTTTAGTAACTTCTGTGTGAAGCGCCTGTCCGTTCTGATAGTTGAAGGTATCTGGCAGTGTATAGCTGTACTTTTCAAAATAATCACGGGGAAGTGCAGGCTTTTCCTGCGTATAGGAGTTTGCCGGTAGCAGGAACTGAAGCAGCAGTAATGCAGGAAACCATTTCATAGGCAGTAGGTGATTGGTATATCCTTAAATTTAATGAATTTAAATAAAACAACCGCCATCATACGACGGCGGTTATTTATCATTGGCCAGATGGCGTTGGTAAACCAGGTTATTTGACCACAATTAGTTTTTTGCTCACCATTTCGCCGGTTTGCAGCCGCAGGGATATTGTGTACATGCCTGCCCGCATAAACCCTGTATGTAAGGTAAACCGGTTATAGCCTCTTTGGAGGGTTACTTTTTGTTGTTGTACCGCTCCGCCATAGGGGGCAAATAATATAAGTGATGCAGCCTGTGGATTTTCATCATGCTTATATTCTACTGTAACATCGTTTCCGCTAAGTGGATTGGGCGATACCTTCAGTTTATCTTCTGTACTGCTGCTCACAGCCATTTTAGCTCCACCAGGCGTTTGTATCGTTACTGTGTCGGGACCATAATAATGATTCAGTATCCAGGTATAGGTTTGATCCGTACCCCAGAAACTGGAACCCCATTGGCACATCCCTTTTCCATTGCCGTTATTGGTCCTTCCCACACAGCGGGCATCTGATATACAGGCCCAGCTGCTGCCATTGCCACTAAATCCATCGCCACAGCCTGCATTGTTGTTCTCCGCTGCATAGTCGGCCTTGATGATGGCGCCATTCTTGACCAGCACCACGCCGGCCGTTGCAATCGCCGCATTCTTTACACTCACAGCCCGGTCGTTTTGCCAGGTCTGGTGACAGGTAGCTGCCGAGAGATCATAATTGCTGGCAAAAGGGTGCTGCACATACCAGGCACCGCGGGAACGATAGGCTACCGCTCCGGCTTGTAAGGAAGGCGCATTCCAGCTGGATAGCCATTCATCATCCAGCCCTGTTTGTACATAGGCTTCCAGGCTCATTACCTGTACTTGCACACTGCTGCAGGGTGTAGTGCAGGCACAACTGGTGGCCACCCTTATAACAGAAGGCACGCCCGGGGTGGTAGTGACGGCCCCTGTCAGGTCGAGATTAATATCTGCTGCAATGGAATCATCAGCTGCCCGGCCAATAAAGAAGGTGGTAAGCGAACTATACCCGCTTTTAGAGATGGTAAAATTATAGCGGCCCGTATCGGCTCCAAACACTACCTGGCCACTGGCATTGGTGGTGAGGGTAGTGGTAGTGCCGCCCACTTTCGTAGCTGACACAGTAGCGCTGGCAATAGCCGTGCCCGTACTTTGATCTTTCACCAGGAAAGCAATACGGGTAACTGCTGTAGGCGGATTGATCAGGTTTTTGTATTTGGGCCAGTTCCAGTTGATACCCGGATCGGTATGCGTATTACCGCTATAATGCTGATGACCCTTGATGCGTACTGTAATTGGCTGAAAATTGGTACCTGAAGTAGCAGGTCCCGGAAAACAAGCTGCCTTATCAATGGTCCAGCTGCTGCAGATATCACGCACCAGTGCGGCCGACGATTGGTACATATTTTCTGTATACCAACTGGCATCGGCCACAAAGCCCTCATGTTCTATGCCAATGGTATAATAATTCGCGCTCAGTACATGCCAGGCCCTGTCTGCATCCCGTACCATTTGCGTGATCTGTCCATCCGAAGAGCGTACACAGTAATGGGCTGATACGCCGGCACTGGCATTGTTGAACCAGGATATGGTGCCCGCATAACTGCCTTGCATGGTATGGATGGTTACATTGGTAATGGCAGTGCCCGAACGGCCAACTGAATAGTTGCTGGTACTGGCCTGGTCCCAGAGTGCAGGACCATAATCAGTGCTTAGTACTGTTACATCGCCAACTGTGCCATTGGTAATGGTGGTTCCGGTTGTTCCATTTGTGCTCGTAGTGGGTAGCGTACCCGTGGCTTGTTCATCCGGCATTGCAACACCATCACCGTCATAATCAACCGTTACCCCGCGCCCCTGCAATTTATTCAGTGTTTGCGCAGGATAAATGGCATCCATACTGATGGTTGCCGGTGGCATGGACAGGGCAGGCGATGCAAATCCTTTTTGCAGGTGATAATAAATATCATAGGTGTATAGCTTACGTGCATATGTGTTGATCCTGCTGCCATCATCGGGTATTTCAGAGAGCTTTTCCAATACCAGGGAAAAACTTTCCGCCGGCGTAGTAGCTGCCAGCTTTTGTACACTGGCTTCCCGGCTCAGGAATTTGGCCACGGCCAGTATTTGCAGGCCTACGTCTTCCTTGAATTTTGCAGGTGAAATATTGCTCAGCCTGCATATTTCAAGGAGGTTGTTTTTAAAATAGCCCTTTCCATCTTCAATCAGCCCAAACAAGCCAAAGCGTTCCGGCATACCCATACAGTTGCTGTGATCGCTGCTTTCGTGTGGGCTCAGGTTGCTGAGGTGGGAGGCCGACCAGGCTGCTGCTTCCAATATGCCTTTGGGAATAGAGGGGTACTGTGCGTAAGCCCTGGCAAAATGATCGTAGAGACTGGTTAGGCCAGTTTGTTGTTGCCCTGTCATCGATAACGACAGCAATAGAAAAAGAACGAGCGAATAAAAGTGTTTTTTCTGATTCATAAGAAAAGTGTTAGTTGGTTCACAATGTTGATTTGGTGCAATAAAAAGTTTATACGCATAGGCATGCCTATGACGAGTTGTCTTCACCCGGAAATCCGGGGCATATGGCTATAACTATGGGATTATCCTAATATACAGGATAAACTTCGCCGGCTGCAGTGAGCAGGGCTGGCGCTGACTGAATGAGTGGAGAGTAAAATAGACTGTAATAAAGATGCTATCAGGTAGAAACAGATGGGTATATAATCTTTTTCATTGGATAGATAGGTTGGTTTACGATATTATGTACAACATAATATTACATAGAAGTTTTCAACTTACCATGATAAATTTATGCAACAATAAGTTCGTTTTGCAACTATATAAATGCGTTAGTAATTGCAAAGAAGGTAGCAATCATGTAATTAGAGTGAGAAGTAAGTGAATTTGAGCGTGTAAATATTTTTTGCTGTTTCCCATACACTTTGCGGGTTCCTGCTGGCGGCTGCGTATTAGCGTATATGTGATGGTGTATGGTCGGGCAGATTGGTGCAGGGGATGTCTTGTTCTCATACCTTCTATCGCACAAACCGATAGGTGCATTTTATTAAGAAAATATTCCTGCCGTCGTTGCCGCCAAAGGGGTACTGTTACCTTTCCCAGATCTTCTTTATGAATTTCAAAACCGGCAAACCTGTAATAATTAACTTGTTATTTTGTTCTGGCTCATTATATTGGATGGGCTTTTCCTCCTGTTTTGCAGGCTCCTCTTCGATAGGTAATTGAATGTATTGAATCCCTTCGAAGACCGGATTTTGTAGGTAGTCTTTAGCTGCTGCCTCGCTGCCGTCCTTGTTCGCTTGCTTTAACCTCATCCTTTCTTCCCACAGTTGATCTTCAGTTGGTTGTTGTATTAATTCCGAACCTCCTTTGTGTGCAAATGGTATATATTCCTGGGGTGCGGTAGGTAGGTTTTCTTCACATTCCTTCGAACAAAGATTTACCAGTAGGGGCAATACATCTGTTCCAACCCATAAAGAGATCCATAGTTGATTTGTTAGTTCATAAGGTATATCCTTTTTACAAATGCTACATTTAAGTGTATCGCTGGCATAGCGGACTGGGTTGCGGATCAGACAGGGAAATCCCATCCTGTTTTTTTTATTGCCGTAAAGGGCCCTTGTGCTAACCCGGCTGTCCTTTAGATTTTTGCAGTTCGTTATTTCGTAAGGAAACCAATGTAAATTGTACGAAGTATAAGGATCAAAATATTCAAGCGCTTCCATTTCTCCTATTTCCGGAGGTATACGCTGTAGCTTGCTGCCATAGAGCCATACTTTCTTTACTTGCTTTAGTTTGGATATGGTTTCAGGTAAAGTATATATCTGCGCAAATAACTCAGCTCCCAGCGCTTCCAATGGTGAAAACTCATCAGTCCCCTCTGCTGCAACTTTTTCTACATAATCACACAGTTTTTTCCATGCAAGGGAATTTCTGTCCTGTACATCATTTTTAATGCTTGAAATGAGGTTGTTCATAAACGAATAATTAGGGAGTGGAAGATGGTAGCATGAAGTAAAGCCAGAACCTCCATGTCGTGAATGTACAAAAAAAGCTACACATTTCGTTTGGCCACCAGGTGCTTTGTCACCAGCGCGGAATGCTGCCGTAGGTAATTGTGGAATATTTTTTTTGGGTAATTTGCAAGAAAAAGAAAAGACGAAGAAAAGAGAACAGGCACCGGTAACGAATAATGATCTTTATGGAAAAAATAAACCCTGAAATATTAAAAATAGCCAGAGAAGTGAGAGGTATAACCCAGGAAGAGTTAGCTGCTGTCATTGGGGTTGAGCAAGGTACATTATCAAAAATTGAAAAAGGAATCTTACAATCAGATAGTGAAATAGTAAAACGTCTCTCTGATGCATTGGATTTTCCTATTACATTCTTTTATCAAAACAAAAGAGTGCTTCCTGTGGAAGGCCATTATAGAAGAAAAATTTCCACTTCGGTAAAAAAAATGAAACAATATGTTGCTCAAATGACTATTGCAGAGTGGCATTTTACATCTATGCTTGATGAAGTCGATTTGTCTGAGGCCAAACTGCCCCATTGGGACATTTTGGAAGATGGGAGTCCTGGTATTTGTGCAAAATATTTAAGAGACCTGTGGAAGATCCCCAAGGGAAGAATTGTAAACCTGACAAAAATAATAGAAGATAATGGAGTAGTAATTATAGCTCTTGAATTGGGCGAATTGGATGGCTTTAGTACTTATTTTAATGGCAATATTCCGGTAATATTTGTTAATAAAACGTTTCCTCCGGATCGATACAGGTTGACCATAGCACACGAACTTGGGCACTTAATAATGCATTTTGGTAATAAGATAGGCATGGATAGAGACATGGAGAATGAAGCCTTTGAATTTGCTATTGAACTTCTTGTTCCAGAAAATAACATCCGTCCATATTTATCAAAAGTAACAATTGAAAAATTGGCCGATTTAAAAGGGTATTGGTATGTTTCAATGGCTGCTATTTTAAAGTATGCAAATACGCTTGGTATGGTGACTGGGAATCAGTATCGTTATTTGTGGACACAGTTTGGAAGTTTGGGCTATAGGAAAAAAGAACCTGTAAATATACCTGTAGAAACGCCAGGTATAATAAATGAGATCATTCAAGCTTACCTAACCGATTTGGGATATTCGAAAGAAGAATTAGCCTCCACGTTCCATATTACAGTCCCTGAGTTTGAGAGGATCTACTTACAGTCAAGAATTAAATTAAAGGCTGTTTGATTTACTTTGTTAAAGGAGCACCTGAAGCTCCTTTCTTCGTTGTCTAACAAGGGGCCCATAGGGGCGTGCCATAGCCGCCCTATCGTACAAACCGATAGGTGCATTTTATTAAGAAAATATTCCGGCCATCATTGCCGCCAAAAGCATTGTTAAACAAACTCCTGGGCAGCGGAGAATCAAGATCGGAAGCTGCATCCGGCGTATTGCCCTGCGACCATACGAGGTAAAGTTCTGAGCCCGGCTTGTATTCCCAGCGTACGACCATATTGGAGCGAAACTGCACAAAATTGAAATCGGGTTTGCTGAAACTGTAATCGGGAGTACCATCCCCATTTTCATCTACCTTGTATTGGTTGTTGCTGAAACTGATCTGGCTGGGGTTGAAGACAATAAACCTGTCGTTGTATTGATGGGCCAAAGGATCAGATACGTACGCAAACTTGTCGTAGAGTGGCCGCGTTATATAAGGCTGGCCATAATATTGAAGGGTTAGATCCGGGGTAATATTATAGCTTAACCTGCCAGTGAATCGAAGCGTGTTTTGTTTTACTTCTCCCACGATCGTGCGCGTGGTATTGTTGTAATTGACCGCGTCTACAAACTGGTCCTGCCGGCGCCAGTAATGGGAGTAGGCGGCACTGAGGCTGATCTGCAATGCATTTACAGGCTGATAGTTGATCTCTGCACTGATATCATTGCCCGTTAAGGTATGACCGAAACCCCAAACACCCGAGAGGTTGAGGTTCACGAACACCTTTTTCCTGGAATCGCTGGTTATATAAATATTAGGCGCTATAGCCGGTGGCCGCCGCATAGAGAAAGTACCCCTTAAAGCTGTATTCGATATGTCAAAAGTATTCCAGGTTACGCCCATTCCTGTCTGCCAGTTATTGCGGAAGGTAGCATGTGAATTGAAGTTGAATGCCTGGTAAATAAATTGTCCGCCAAAATCCCATCTTGCCCAGTGGTTATAATTAAGGCGGGCCGTACGGAAAATGAAAAATGGTTTTTGATAATGTACGCCGATCCAGGTAAAATGGTTGATCTCATTGGCAGTGAGCATGAATCCAATATCATTCAACTCCAGTTCAGGCGAGCGGAACGTAAGCCCGGTTTCAAAGCGTAATATCTGGCCCAGTTTTCCCGGCTTGCCGCCGATCTTTCCAAAACGTACAGTGCCACCCATACCCGTTAGTGACGTGCGATTACTGTCTACGGACACTTCAGGAGCGCCGGCCCGTTGAAAGAGGTGCTCAAAAGCGGTTTGTGTATTGAGGATAGCTTCTTTACTGCCTTGTACCTGGCTAAACACCACATTACCCCGTACATACCAGGTGCGGTTTCTCCAGTATTGTAAAAAGTCGAGCCCGCCCGAATAGGCGCTGCGGTGCAAAATATCATTCAACCCTTTTTCCCTGTTTACGGCAGTGAAAATACCCCCGATGATGGTGTTGCCCGAATGGATGTCTTTTTGCAGTCTGCCTACAAAGTAACTCGTCAACGGTTCTACCAGCTCTTTTCTTCTTTCGCCGATATGATCGATGGTAGCCATTTCTCTTTGGGTAATGCTTTCCAGCACACCAATACTCCAGCCTTTTTTTGTTTTACCGCTGAACTTGGCGGCACCCAATATCGAGGTGTTTTGCGGATACTTGACATGTTCTCCATTGATCAGGTTGGGATAGCCATGCGGTGAGCTACCCACACGTCTTGAATAAAACAAAAGGTCAGAATCATAATCACCGCCTGCTTCGGAACCTGTGAGTTGGTAATCAAAAATATTCCGGCTCTCTATAAAGAAAGGCCTTCGTTCTTCAAAGAAATTCTGGAATCCATCAATGCGTACCTGGGAGGGGTCGGCTTCCACCTGCCCAAAATCGGGATTGATGGTAAAGTCGAGAATGAGGTCATTCGTCACCGCCAGTTTTCCATCCAGTCCAACAGTTAGTTTTGTATCAAAGCCTTTGGCAAATGGATTGCCCGGTTCTTCTTTGTATTTATCGGCCTGCGCAATTACATAAGGCGCTATCTCTACCTGCCGGTGCATGGGAATATTCTTTAGACCGTGCAGTTCGCCAAACCTGCTTACCCACACCCCGGAGTTTTGCGGAATATGCTGCCAGTAGGACCGTTCTTCTTTACGGAAGAAACGCCGCGTTACCTGCAATCCCCATACTTTGTCGGGCTCACTGCCATACCGTAGCTGGCTCAACGGTATCTTTATTTCGGCCGTCCAGCCCTCATCATCCATATGGGTTTTGGCAAACCAGATCGGGTTCCAGTTTTCATCCCAGTTATTGCCATCACTGGAGGCAAACTCATCGCTCCGTACACCCGAGGCTGACAGGGTAAAGGAAAAGGCTGTACGCAGATCATGGTAGCTGTCTATATTGATCTCGATCCAATCGCCGGGAAACTCATCCCTTCGCCCCATACGCCGTACCACAGAATCCGGAGCTGAATCGTATAAGCGATACGCCACATAGAGATACTTCTCGTCATAAAGGATCTTGAAACGGGTAGGCTGGGAGGGAGGGTTCCCTTCATGGGGCATCCATTGGATAAAATCTCCACCCCAGTCAACGGCGTTCCAGGCTTCCTCAGAGGGGATGCCATCAAGGGTAATGGAGCCAGTAAGTGGTTGGGTATAATATTTCTTTCTGACAATGGAGTCTGCGGGATTGGTTTGGGCCGCAGCCAACAATGACTGTAATAATAGAATGCACAAGCAGATATTTCTCATGGCGTAACGAGGGCGTAATAGCCCCAATAATACTGGATTGTTGATACATATCAATAATAAAGTTTAACAGCGGCAAATTTGCCGTGATAGCTGGCCGAACGGCGGGTTGTAAACTACTAACAGGTACGGGCCGGGTACCATTCAATACAAAGCCGCTACGGGTATCGCAGCGGCTTTGTAAAATTAAGTGCTTATTGATCTACAGGATCTCATACCCTCCTGCTGTCAGGTAATAATCCTTGTACCGGAAAGTATTTCCGTCATCGTAGTCATGCTCCTGGTTATAAGCTACTACAAAAGATTCCCCATAGGCTGTGGTAGAATCGGGTGTATCAAAATAACTGGTTCCGTTGTAGCCTACCATTCTGAAATTGACTGTGAGGCCCGAAACGCTGGTGGGTGTTACACCATTGTCCTCATAAAACCTGGCCACTACATCGCCATACAAACCATCGCCCGACTGGTATTCATTTTCATACTGCAACCGTACCCATATGGGGTTGACCGAGCCATCTTTGGGATTGGTAACATGTACCTGAAATAAAGGGGGTTGTTTTACCGGGAAGCTGCTTTTTTGATAACCAATGGGTACTGGTTCTTTTACCAGCGTAGACTGTAAGGGAGCGGCTTGTAATTGGGAGATCTGGAATAGCAATAAGATCCATGCCAGCAGGCTGAATTTTTTCATAAAAGGAATTTGAAGGTTTAATAATTATTTTTCATACGCAAGGCAAAAAGGTATTGCACTTGTATGCATTAAGTTAATTCAAAAAACATTCCCGGCATTTCCGGATTGCTTAATCGTTTAAGTGCGGTCAACCGGTATTCCCTACCTTTGCGCCATAGCACTTTCTATATACGAATGAAAAGCGAAAAACTTCCCGGATCTGAAATAGCGGTTCCTTCAAAAGCCACACTCGAACAGGAGAGAAGGATCTTGCTCGACCTGGGCAATGATATTACCCAGGTTCGTGACAAGAATGACCTGCTTATTCTTTTTTCCAAGCGGATCAAAAGCCTGTTTTACTTTACCCATACGATCGTTACGCTCATCGATACCAAAGATGAAACCTATTCTGCCTTTCTGCTGGATAATCAAGCTTCTCCTATCAGGTCGCATGATCGCTACCAGGAGATGGTAGCAGCTCATTTTTCCCTCAACGAACCCTTCATGCAGGCGGTATTGGCTGCGGATGGCCCCGTTTCTTTTTTGCTGGAGGATATTATGGATCAACCCCTAAGTCCTTCTTTTCTCCGCGTTAATTATGAAAAAGGGGTAAGGGAAATCCTTATGACCCGGCTTATGAAGGAAGGAAAGACGATGGGCTTTATCCATATCTATTCCGATCAGCCTGGCAGCTTCACCAATGAATTTCGCAACGTTATTATAGGTATTGCACCCCAGTTGTCGGGCGCGGTATCCAATATCATCAAAAACGAAGAGATCCTTAAAAAGGAAAAAGAAAAGTCCTTCCTGCTCGATTTCAGTAGCGCCATCACATCGGTGAGAACGAAAGAAGATCTGGCCGGGGCTGTAACCACTGCTTTGAACAGATTAAACCCACAGGGCGGATACATTATTCGCAGGTTCAATGAAGACGGTTCTACGATGAGCCCCTATATCTATGACCTTGGTATCAAAAAGCATGATCCGGCATTCTTAAAGGTGCTGGAGAATTTCGGACTGGAGAAAGCCAGGTTTCCGGTCAACGATGGCATTCAGAATCGCATCCTAAATAGCTCCATCCCATTATTGTTTAGTGTTGACCGGGAAATACAACGTACGGACTCCCCGCAATATCTACGATTTTGGAAGGATATGGGATATAAAACCATCGTGGGTATCCGGCTGCGCAATGGAGAAATGAACCATGGCATTTTGTTGCTGGATATTGATGAGATCAATATCCAGTTATTACAAGGCATCTGCGCACAGATATCCATCGCCCTGGCCAATATTATGGCTCATGAGCAGATCAGTATCAAACAGGAGGAGCAGGCCTTCCTGCTCGATTTCAGCAATGATATTACCCAGGTAAGAACGAAACTGGATCTTCAGGACGCTATTTTCAGGGTACTGGATAAAACGATGCATACGCAACTGGCCATGATCCGGGTGATTGACGATGACGGCATTCATCTCTCTCCCTTTATGTTTGACAAGAGTTTGTTTGCAAACGCAGGAGTGGATTTTGATAAAATGTCAGCCCACAAGATCACCATCGAGGAACCTTATACCGCTCAGGTACTGGCCAGTAAAGAAGGCGTGGTCTTTAATGTAGAAGAAGAAATAAAGAGCGGTAATAGCTATGCAAAGTTATGGAAGACGACGGGGTTGAGAAACATGTACGGCCTGCCCATGCGTGTGGGCAACAAAGACATTGGTACGATCTGGCTCCTGGCAAACCGGCTGAGCCAATTGGTGTTGAAAGGTACCTGCTCTCAAATAGCCATTGCCATTGCGAATATACAGGCCAATGAAAAACTGCTGGACTATAAAAAGCAGCTCGAAGTAGAAAATGATTACCTGAAAGAGCAGATCAAAACCATTTATAATTTTTCAGAGATTATTGGCAATGGCGAGCAGATGCAAAAAGTATATCGCCTGATGTCACTCGTTACTGATTCCAATACCACCGTGTTGGTATTGGGGGAAACAGGTACAGGCAAAGAACTCATCGCCCGGGCTATTCACAATGCTTCGCCCCGCAAGGACAAACTGATGGTGAAAGTCAATTGTGCAGCCATGCCTGCCAATTTGATCGAAAGCGAATTGTTTGGTCATGAGCGCGGTGCATTTACCGGCGCCATTGACAAACGTATTGGAAAGTTTGAGTTGGCCAATCACAGTACCCTGTTTCTCGATGAGATTGGTGAAATGCCGCCCGAAGCCCAATCGAAGTTGTTGCGCGTCATCCAGGAGCGTGAACTGGAACGCCTTGGAGGCAAACAAACCATCAAGGTGGATGTACGGCTGATTGCAGCTACGAACCGCAATCTCGAAGAAGAAGTAAAAGCAGGCCGCTTTCGGGCCGATCTGTATTTTCGCCTGCACGTATTTCCCATCACGCTGCCACCCCTGCGTGAAAGACCGGAGGATATCGAGCCACTGACAAATTTCTTTGTAGCAAAATACAGCAAGAACACAGGCCGCAACATCAGGAAAATTGCACCCAGGGTCATACAACAATTAAGCAGCTATACCTGGCCGGGCAATGTACGGGAACTGGAGCATTTGATAGAACGCAGTGTATTGATGGCAACAGACGGCACACTACAGGAAGTGTACATACCCAGGAATATGGCCGCTGTCGACAAGCAGGACGAAGCATTGCTCGCCAATCGTACCCTCGAACAGGTAGAACGCACTTATATAATCGAGGTATTGAAACGTTGCGCCGGAAAAATTTCCGGACTTGGCGGCGCTGCAGAAATATTAGATGTTCCGGGCAATACGTTACACTCCAAAATGAAAAAACTAGGCATTACAAAGGCTGATTATTTTACGAAAGACTGATCTTTGGCCATCTCTCTTGTTGCTCCTCATATCAAGTGAAAATCTTCGTGCATTCACGATATATAGTGAAAAGTATAATGGCAATATTAGTGTATTGAGTTGATATTCATAGGGTTGACTGTTTGGCATTTCTTTAGCATCTATAAGGGAAATCAGAAATACTAAAAAGTCAAATTATGAAAATCGTAGTCATTGGAGGTACCGGCCTCATTGGTAGCAAAGTAGTCGCCAATCTTCGTCAATTGGGTCATCAGGTTATTGCAGCCTCGCCGGCCACTGGTGTCAACACCATCACCGGTGAAGGTTTGGCCGAAGCTATGAACAATACAGACGTGGTGGTTGACCTCGCCAACTCCCCATCCTTTGAAGACAAAGCTGTCCTGGAATTCTTTCAAACGGCAGGCAGCAATTTGCTGGCAGCTGAGATCAATGCCGGCGTAAAGCACCACATTGCGCTTTCCATTGTAGGGGTTGACCTGATGCAGGACAGCGGCTACATGAGGGCAAAATTAGTCCAGGAAAATCTCATCAAAAAATCCGGTGTCCCTTATACCATCGTCCGGAGCACCCAATTCCTCGAATTTCTGGCAGGTATCGCCAACCAGGCTACGGACGGAAATGACGTGCACATTTCTACTGTACAATTCCAACCCATCGCTTCAGATGATGTAGCAGCTTTTGTAACCCAGGCTGCGGTAGCTGGCCCTATCAATGGCTTTATTGAAATTGCAGGCCCTGATCGTTATACTCAATCAGACATCATTGCGCAGTACCTGCAAAAGACAAATGATCCACGCAAGGTGATTGCGAATGGCAAGGCACAATACTTCGGCGCACAGATCAGCGATACGGCCCTTGTGCCAGCTGGTAAAGCAAACCTGGGTACCATCACTTTTGAAAAATGGTTAGACTCCTCAAAAACCAGGGTTTAAATTCCATCAGCCTGCTGGCCGTTGAAACGAAGATGACGGGTGTCAGTTTGCCGAGGCGGTTGTAAGGGGCGTGCACTTTCCACCTGTTCGTGCACCAGGATCGCCCCACGCCGGCGTTTGATCCTTACGAAATTCCGGTCAACAACACGGCAAGTCAATTGTCAGCAGGCTAAACCTTCCTATCCTCTGCCTTAACTGCTATCTCCCTTAACGGCTGTCAGCCTGAGCCTGTCGAAGGCGTTTTTATTAGACATTACTCATTGTCAAAACCAATGTTATGATCCACTTCTTTTTGCACCCTGTAGCGAACAGCCTTGTCGTTCCCTCAGATGAACACCAGCTTGTTCCCCTTCATGAAGGCCCCCGCAATACCAATGAAGGCGGTGAATTTCTGGATGATGCTCTCCGCATGAATGAACAACCTATTATTTATACAGAAGAGAGCATCGCCCCAGGAAGCCCCCAAAACCTCTTCTAAGCCTTTATCATTTCAATTTTAAAATTAAGTGACATGAAAAAAAATGAATCACTTTCCGATGCTTTGTCCGAGCTCCGGGAAAAAGGCTATGAAGCTGATTTTGCAACAGAATCATTCTGTTTGTACTGCAGCGATTTAGACATGAGGCTCAATCCTGAAGCATTTCATGTGGATGAAGCTTTTCGCTTTGAAGGCGATACCGGTCCTGAGGATGATGCCCGGCTATATGCTATTTCTTCACCACTTGGGATCAAAGGTGTGCTGGTAGATACAGATGGAACAGGCGCCAGGCACCTGAATGTTGAAATGGCCAAAAAACTCTATGGCGATCAGGATTTGCTCAATACATAACCCCTTTCTACACGCTAAAAACACACTGTCATGAAACTTAGCTTTTTAAGCCTGGCTTTACACACAATATTAATTACAAGTATAAACAACCCAATGATGGCACAGACTATCAACATCGTCAAAGCAGAAAACGATCCGCGCATATTTACACAGGTAAGAGGATTTCTCAAAGCCCTCAATTCCGGTACCGGTAAACCCATCGAACAGCTTAGTCCTGTAGATGCCCGCCAGGTATTGACCGATGCGCAAAACTCAGTAACATTCGATTATGCAGCCATTGAAGAATCAGAAAAGACCATCACGCAGGATGGTGAAAAAGTCAATATTCACATCGTAAAACCTAAAGGCGCCAAACCCGGTGCGTCCGTCTTCATCTATATCCACGGCGGTGGATGGGTGTTGGGCGATTATCCTACCCACAGGCGCCTGGTGCGAGACCTGGTAGTGGAAAGTGGGGCAGTGGCTGTTTTTCCCGACTATACACCTTCTCCTGAAGCCCGTTATCCCGTTGCTATCAATCAAATTTATGCGGCCACTAAATGGGTGTCGGATCATGGCAATGAGATAGGCGTCAACGGAAAGAACCTCGCTGTTGTAGGCAACAGTGTTGGAGGCAATATGACAGCTGCAGTAGCCCTGATGGCAAAAGATAAGAAAGGGCCTGCTATTAAACTCCAGGTCATGCTGTGGCCCGTAACAGATGCGAATTTCGAAACCGCTTCCTACAATAACCTGGCTGAAGGAAGGTTCCTCACAAAAAACATGATGATCTGGTTCTGGGATAATTATCTTCCTGATCGGAAAAAGCGCTCCGAAATATATGCATCTCCTTTAATGGCCACATTGGAGCAATTAAAAGGGCTGCCTCCGGCCCTGGTTCAAACAGCGGAGAACGATGTGCTGCGCGATGAGGGTGAAGCCTATGCCCGTAAGTTAGACGAAGCAGGTGTGCCCGTAACCTTGACCCGGTATGCAGGTCTCATCCACGATTATGGATTATTGAATCCATTGGCAACTGTTCCCGCAGTTAAAACAGCTCTCTTGCAAGCGGCGGCCGCCATCAAAAAATCGCTCAACAATTAATTGCTCAACATTTCTAATCAAATAAATACAAATTGTATGTTCCGTTTCAAAAAAGTATTGTCCGCCACATGGCTGGCGGCAGTAGCAATCTTTTCGTTCTCACAAAATGCAAATGCCCAATCAGTTCCCAAAGGAGTAAAAAATCTGGTACTGGTGCACGGCGCCTTTGCCGATGGCTCCAGTTGGGCAAAGATCATCCCCACACTGCAGGCGAAGGGATACAACGTCATCGCCGTGCAGAATCCCCTCACTTCCCTGGAAGATGATGTAGCGGCAACAAAACGGGCCATTGCTTTAATGGACGGGCCTGTATTGCTGATCGGCCACTCTTATGGCGGTATGGTGATCACCGAAGCCGGTAATGATCCCAAGGTGGTTGGCCTTCTTTATGTCTGTGCTTTAGTACCCAGTGATGGCCAATCAGTAGGAGATGTAACATCGGCTTTCCCTCCGGCGCCAGGCAGTGCGGAGATCAGGCCCGATGCGGAAGGCTTCTTAAGTTTAACGGCCAAAGGTATCAATAATCATTTTGCGCAGGATTTGCCTGCGGCCGAAAGAAAGGTGGTTTTTGCCACACAGGTTCCATGGGCTACAAAGGCTACCACCACTAAAATATCCAACGCAGCCTGGAAGACTAAACCCTCCTGGTACATTGTTGGTACTGATGATCAAATGGTGCCTGTTGCACTCGCAAGGGCTGAGGCCAAAATGATAAAAGCCACTACCATCGAGCTCAATTCCAGTCATATACCCATGGTATCCCAACCTAAAAAGGTAGCTGACTTTATTATCACAGCGGCCCGCGCATTATAACACCCAGTTTGATAACGAATGGATCATTCATTCCTAATAATATAAATCAAGACAAAATGAAAGAGTTCTTAATCGCGATCCACAGAGATCTGACAGGTAAAAGTCCCATGCCATCACCAGAGCAAATGAAAGAAGCTATGAAGCCCTACCAGGATTGGATTGCTGGTATAGCAGCTGCCGACAAACTGGTAGCGCCTCCCAAACGATGGGATGTAGATGGAAGAGTGATCACTGCTGGCGAAGTGCAGGAAGGCCCTTATGCAGAAAAAAAGAAATCGATTGGCGGTTTATTCCTTATAAAAGCAAAGGATTACGATGAGGCAGTAGAAATTGCACAAAAATGCCCCATCATTAAGTATGGCGCTATTGTAGAAGTACGGATGGCAATTCCCGCGGCATAGTTGGTTAAGCAGGAGAAAAGGCTGCCTCAAAATATTTTGGGCAGCCTTTCTTTTTATTGCATACTTCGCGCCCTGGATCTTGTCTCCACGAACCAGCAAGCGCAACTTATTTACTTTATCACCAGCTGCCTGCTCACCGTATGCCCATTGGCGAGATGAATGCGTGCGTAATACATGCCGGCTACCAGTGTGGGTAAAGTATAAACTTGTTGGAACCCCTTCCAGGTTTTGATCGTAGCTCCTCCGGAAGTATACAGATCTACCTGTATGATCTCTGAAGGCGTTATACCTGAAAGGTTGAAATAACTGCTGGCAGGGTTGGGTTGCAATACAAGCTGATCCGTACCGCGCCAGGCGCCCACGATCGCCACTTTTGAAATGGTAGTTCGTCCGTCAATATCTGTTTGCCGTATACGGTAGTACAAAGTCCCCGCATGATCCGTTTTGTCTGTGGCTACATATTCCCGGCGATTCGATTGGTTACCGGCTCCAATACCTGCAATGGCTGTTGACCAGTGCAGCCCATCCGTACTCCTTTCTACATCAAAATGACTCACCTGGTGTTCCTGTTCCGTGATCCACCGGATGGTCACTGCGCTTTGTTGGCGGGTGGCGCTGACTGCTCCCCACCGCAGGGGTAGTGCCAGGCTGCTGGCCAGGATCACTTCTCCCAGTATCAGGTTACTGATGCCTGAAGCTTCCACATAATTGAGCGTTGATTCATTTACGCTGCTACCCGCTATTTGCCAGGCAGTGCCATTATAAACGATCACTTGCAGGGAGGATTCCGTGAGACCATTCAATTCACCATCTGTATAGTTGAACCGGATATCGCCGGAAAAAGCCGGTCCCGTTGGATTAAACTGGTATACCCGCGTTACATAGTTGGGGCCGAATGGATGTGCTACTGTTGTATTATTATCAATCGTAAATCCGGAGAGGGTAGCAGGCGTGGAGGGTGTCAGTACAAGACCGTTACTGGAAAAACTACTACCCGGATAGAGCAATACCGAAGCGCCCGATCCTACCTGCACTTGCTGGGCCCATAAACTACCGGCCAGCAATAAAAGCAGCAGCAATACATACATGCTTTTCATAAAGAAATATTTTTACTGTTTAAAACAGCCTGAATTGTGTGTAAAGAGAGTTGCGGGTTGTTGTGCATCAGGATTGGGTTATAGCTGCTTTATGACGGCGCATCAATAAAACTCCCAATACCATTCCTCCGGTGACCAGGAGGATCGTTAATGGCAGGTCTGCCTTATTCCTGCCCACATGCTGTTCCAGTGCCTGAAGCCGTTCATGCAGATCAGTATTTTCCTGCTTCAGTTTTTCTAATGCTGCTGCCTGTTCCCGCGTACGCGTATCGAGCGCCTGTACAGCTGCCAGCGCTACTCCGTCCGCATCCACTGTACCAATACTCCGTTCATCGCTGCCCAGGCCAAAAGCCGCATAAAAATCCTGCGCAGTAGGACCAAGATGCCGCACTTCATCAGCTTCACTCCGATAACCCCAGCGGCGGATGGGAATGGTGCGCAGCTTAGCAAGAATGTCCTCGCCTTGCACATCCTCAAAAAGATGTTTGCGGTTTACATCTGATGCATTCTGCCATACACCACCCGTAGTGAGCATGGCCCCGGTAGAAGTAGAGATCACCGCGCTGGACTGGCCCCAGTTGCTTACACTGGCGCCCGATTGGAGCGTAACCCCTGTACTTAAGTTCGAAGAAGTGAATATCCGGAAGCCTCCCGACACACGCCAGTTGGCCGAATGATTGACTCCCGCGCGGAGCGTATCGATTGTTGAGCGGTCTGCAAATACAAAACTGCCCTGGCGCGCATTCGTGTGTGCATGATAGCCAAGCGCTACCGAAGCTGCGCCCGAAGCTGTATTTTGTTCGCCTATCGCAAAGGAGGAAGCATTGGTGGCCACACACAGCTTACCGAAAGCCACTGAATTATCGCCGGAAGCCCGGGTGTCCTGGCCAATGGCCAATGACCACAAACCTATATTGGCATCGTCCCATTGTGTAAAGGATACTTCACCTGCCCGGAAGGCCGCTTTTTCAGGATACCATATCATACGGGTTCCCGCTCCCTCAGCTACCAGACCAGGTGTAGCACCACTATTAAATGTTCCTCCTGCATACATGCCTCCATTTGTGTGTACACTCATTCGTGTAGTTTGGCTTGCATCCCGGATGGCAATCAATGTGTCGGGTACTTGTGCCTGCATGAGCACCGGAAGCACCAATAAAATAGCAGTAGTTGAAATTGTGCGCATAAGTATTGAATTAGGATGTTAAATCGCATGTTATCGAAGCCAGGGGCTGCCGGCTCCGGACTCGGTACTCCCGACTCGAATAGGCGCTGCTAATCAGTAAAAAGGGCTGATAACCAACATGGCTGGAAGGTGAAACCGGGGGATCGAAAAATGCTGTGTTGGCCGTGCTGCTAAAAAGGATGCGGGCTTGAAGTTGAACACTTTGTAAATATAGAAAATATTAATCATAATTATGTCCGGCCAAACCTGGCCGGTATGGGAAACTGCCCTCACAAAAACGGCTCTTTTGCATTAACAACATCCTTGCATCTATGATTGTTGAACAAAAAAAATATAGTTGAAAAACAATGTTTTAATACGCCTGGCCTGATATTTTTGACATTCTCCAACGCTAAAAAAGCCATCAGTATGAAACCGGAAACCACACTAGAAGCAGTAAAAAAGCATAGCTATACAATTAGTTTTCAGGAGACCGACAGATCGATGTTAATGCTTACAGGCGGTAAGGGCGCTAACCTGGGCGAATTATCCCGCATCAATGGGATACAGGTGCCGGATGGCTTTTGCGTTACCACCGAAGCCTATAAAAAAATAACCACAAACGATCAGCAGCTCATCAGCCTGCTGGACGAATTATCAGCCCTTACAGCAGCTGATAGGTCAGCTATCAGCAAGATCAGTGCAAAGATCCGTACTGCCATCGAACGCATACCTATTCCCGGGGATATTGCCTCATCCATTGCTGGTTATCTGACAAAGTTTGATGAAAAAGATGCCTTTGCAGTACGGTCCAGCGCTACGGCGGAAGACTTGCCAACAGCCTCCTTTGCAGGCCAGCAGGATACGTACCTGAACATCATCGGAAAGGAAGCCATCCTGCAGCATATCAGCAAATGCTGGGCATCGCTGTTTACCGATCGGGCAGTCACTTACCGGCTGCAAAACGGCTTCGACCACCGCAAGGTCCAGCTGTCCGTGGTTGTTCAGAGAATGGTCTTCCCACAGGCGGCAGGCATTATGTTCACCGCTGATCCCTTCACGGGCAACAGGAAGGTAGTATCCATTGATGCCAGCTTCGGATTGGGCGAGGCGCTTGTTGCGGGCCTGGTGAATGCAGATAACTATAAAGTGCGTAACGGCAAGTTGATCGATAAGAAGGTATCCACCAAAAAACTGGCTATTTATGCCTTGCAGGAAGGGGGTACGATCGGGCAGGAGATCAAGCCGGAACAGCAGGCGGGCCAGGCGCTCACAGATGAGCAGATCGTACAGCTGGAGCGCATAGGAAGACAGATCGAGGCACATTTCGGCAGCCCCCAGGACATTGAATGGTGTTTGGAGAATGATACATTTTACATTGTTCAAAGTCGTCCCATTACTACTCTGCATCCTATCCCCGAAGCGAATGACCAGGAGAATCACGTGTACCTATCCGTTGGTCACCAGCAAATGATGACCGATCCCATGAGGCCACTGGGGTTAGCTGCCTGGTTGTTATTAACCCCTGCAACCATGCGTATAGCAGGTGGAAGGTTGTTTGTTGATGTTACACCGATGCTGGCCGCTCCTGGCAGAAAAGGCGTCATCGATACCCTGGGAAAATTCGATCCCCTCACAAAAGACATATTGACAACCCTCCTGGAGCGGGGAGATTTTATAAAATTGCTGCCAGGCGATGAAAAGGAACAGGGCCCTGGTGAAAACAATAAAATGCCGGCTTTTCAAACCCTCAAGGATTACGATCCGGCCATCGCTGCCGGTCTGGTCACCCGCGGTCAAACAGCCATAGCAGCCTTACAACAAAATATTCAAACGATATCAGGACCCGGTCTGTTTGATTTTATCCAGGAAGACATCCGGCAATTAAAGCAATTTGTAGCTGATCCGGAAAGCATGGGTATCATTTTTACCGCCATCAATGCTGCCGCCTGGATCAATGAAAAGATGAAAGAATGGCTGGGTGAAGTAAACGCAGCAGATACCATCGCTCAATCTGTGCCCAATAATATTACATCTCAAATGGGACTGGCACTGTTGGATGTCGCCGATGTGATCCGACCTTATCCCGAAATAATTGAGTATTTACAACAGGTAAAGAATGATAACTTTTTGGATGAACTGACTAAGTATAAGGGTGGGCGAGCCGTGCGGGACGCTATCGATGCTTTTCTTAACGAATACGGTATGCGATGCGCCGGGGAGATCGATATTACGAGAACCCGCTGGAGCGAAAACCCGGCTATCCTTGTTCCCCTGATCCTCAGCAACATCAAAAACATGGAGCCTGGCGCCGGTACAAGGAAATTCGAACAAGGGAAACAGGAAGCTTTGAATAAAGAACAAGAGCTATTAGCCCGCCTACAACAATTACCCGACGGAGAACAAAAAGCCAGCGAAACAAAACGAATGATCGGCCTGGTCCGCAATCTTGCCGGTTATCGTGAATACCCCAAATACAGCATCGTTAGCCGCTACTTTATTTATAAGCAAGCTTTATTGAAAGAAGCGGAACAACTCGTACAGACCAACGTCATTCATGAAAAGGAAGATGTCTATTACCTCAGTTTTGAAGAGTTTCGTGAAGTGGTGCACACCAGGCAGCTTGATTATTCCATCATCAGCCAACGAAAAGACGCCTACAGGTTATATGAAAAACTAACGCCTCCCCGTGTGATAACCTCCGATGGGGAGATCATTGCAGGCAAGTACAGACATGAAAACCTCCCGGCCGGATCTATTGCAGGTCTGGCCGTTTCTTCCGGCATTATAGAGGGGCGGGCGCGTGTCATCTTAAAAATGGAAGATGCCGATATAGAAGACGGAGATATATTGGTGACCACCTTCACCGACCCCAGCTGGACGCCCTTGTTTGTATCCATCAAAGGCCTGGTTACGGAAGTGGGTGGACTGATGACCCATGGAGCGGTGATCGCCCGTGAATATGGCTTGCCGGCTGTGGTGGGCGTGGAGCAGGCTACCAAACTGATCAAAGACGGACAGCGTATCAGGGTAAATGGAACCGATGGATATGTGGAGATACTATAAACTATGAATACAAGTTTAAAGAAATTTATAAGCAGGTTTGTTGATCTTTCAGATAATGAACTGGAAGAAATCACCAATAAGTTTAAAAGTAAGCTGATAAAGAAGAATGATTTTTTATTTAAACAGGGGGATACCTGTAAAGACTTTGTATTTGTTCAAAAAGGTTGTTTACGTTTATATTATCTGAAAGAGGGGGTTGAAGTATCTGTCTGGTTTGCTTTTCAGCCGTCATCCGCCATCGAAATTTACAGCTTTATCAGAGAAACCCCTTCAGACTATTCTCTCCAGGCAATAGAAGACAGCGAAGTACTATATCTCCCAAAGACGGAGTTGAATAAACTTTATCAACATCAACCAAAAATGCAGGAGATGATGAGGAATTTTTGGGAAGCTGTACTCCTTGACCTGATCAGCAGATTTACGGCACTTGAAAAAGACTCAGCAGAGAAGCGTTACCTGGATTTATTAAACAAACCCGGCTACCTGCAAACCATACCTCAAAAATACCTGGCTTCTTTTCTTGGTGTTACACCTACATCACTTAGCAGGATCAGGAAAAATATCCGCAAAGGCCATTAATTGCCATAGGGCAACCTTTTTGTCGAAAAAGAATTCAAGTTTTGTACTCACAAAAAATACAAGCTATGAATACTGCAATCAGGCATAATGTAGCTATTAAAGCTACACCCGAAAAGATCTATGAAGCTATTACTACCCAACAAGGTCTTGCCAACTGGTGGGCCAAACAAACCACAGCCAAACCCGAAGTAGGATTTGTGAATGTATTTACATTCGGAACTTTCCGGAACGAAATGAAAATAGCCATCCTCGATCCTAACAAGAAAGTTGAGTGGAAATGTATCAGATCTATAGACGAATGGGTTGATACAACAATATCGTTTGAACTTGAGCAGAAAGGTGAAAAAACACTGCTGCGATTTAGCCACGCAGGCTGGAGGGCTGTGACAGATATGTTTGCCGGCTGTAATTACGATTGGGCAAGATTCCTGATGAGCCTGCAATCACTTTGTGAAACCGGTACCGGAAGTCCGGCTTAAAGAACTAATAAAAAAGCTATGACAACAACAAAACAAAAAACAATGACGACACAGGAAATTGCTACGCGGTTCAATGAGCTTGCTCAACAGGAAAAATGGTTCGACATTCAGGATGAATTTTTTGCAGATAATGTAAGAAGTATTGACCCTCCTGGTTCCCCTTACTTTGGTTATGCGGAAGGCAAAGCCGCCGTTCGGAAAAAAGGAGAGGATTTTGTTAACAAGATAGAAGCTGCACATAGGCTTTATACATTTGAGCCCGTAGTAAGTGGAAATCATTTTGCAGTTGGTAGAGAGAAAGATATTACAGTGAAAGGTTTTGGAAGAATTCAGATCAAAGAGATAATGCTTTATGAGGTAAAAGATGGCCAGATTGTATTGGAGCAATTCTTCTATACTTTTCAGGCGGCATCATAGCTAAGTTAACCAATCAAAAAAAAGTATGCAAATCGGAATCATCGGATCTGGAAATATGGGAAGCACTATCGCCAGGTATTTTGTTTCCCTTGGCCACCATGTTGCTGTTGCCAATTCAAGAGGGCCTCAATCACTATCTGCTTTCGCTGCGGAAAACGGCGTAAAAGCGGCAACCGTAAAAGAGGCAGTACTGGACAAGGACCTTGTTGTGATCGCCCTCCCGCAAGACGCTATTCCCGGGTTGCCACGGGATATTTTTCAACAGTGCGCCAGTAACACAATTTTTGTCGACACGGGCAATTATTATCCGGGGATCCGCGACGCTCAGATCGCTGAAATTGAGAGCGGCATGCCGGAGAGCGAATGGGTATCACAGATCTTATCGATACCTATAATAAAAGCTTTCAACAATATCACAGCATGGAGCCTTGGTACCTGCGGAAGTCCGGCAGGAAGCGCGGGCAGGATCTGTTTGCCGGTAGCCGGGAATAATAGTACAGACAAAAAACTTGTTCTTGACCTTATTGACCAGTTTGGTTTTGAAGGCATTGATGCAGGGACACTCGCCGATTCCTGGAGGCAGCAGCCTGGATCTCCTGCTTATTGCAGGGACCTCGATCGCGTATCCCTGGTGAATGCATTGAAAGAAGCAGCGTACAGTAAAATTGCCGAATACAGAATGAACGCGATGGCTGCAGCGAAACGCATGGTTGAAGAAGCGGGTTCTTTGGCTGAAGCAGTGGCAAATGCCGGGAAAAAATAGTTTTAAACAGATAACCCTGTTATTCACCACATCAATACAGAGCCATTGTAGATCTGCTGATGCGTCTCGTCCTGGTAATCCGCGCGATATTACATAATTATTAACTGGCGGGGATGACTTAACAGATTGACAGACGATCCGGGTGAATGGAACAAGCGGATACGAGGAAGTTCTAAAAAAAATGTTTACAGCGGGACCTCCCGCTGTAAACATGATGATAATGATAGAACCTTACCATCCATTATTTTTTGGTAAGCCAGTTTTCTACTGCTCTTGAAAAGTCTGCCACATCAATAGGGTGCCTGCTGGTTACTAGGTTGCCGTCTGTGACTACTGGCTCCTCCAGTACAGTACCGCCTGCGTTTTTCAGATCAACCTGGATATTCCAGTAGCCAGTCAGCTTTTTTCCTTTAAGCACATCGGCCGATGCCAACACAACCGGTCCATGACAGATAGCTGCAATCAGTTTTCCGGATTGGTTGAAGTCCCGGATGAATTTGATCACATCCTTATCATAACGCAGGTTGTCCGGATTCCAGGCGCCGCCAGGTATAAAGACAGCATCATAGTCGCTGACTTTTACCTGGTCGGCCGTACGGTCAAACTTTACCCAACCTACCGGCTGCAGGTACTGAATGGCCATGATATGCGTTTTGGCCATTTCGGGACTGCTGAGTCCATATCTTGCAGGAGCCGGGTTGTATTTAGGCGCCACAATGTCCACCTGCGCGCCCAGTTCTCTGAAGTACCATACGGGTCCTAACAATTCTATTTCCTCAAAACCGTCTGCGGCCAGCACAGCGATCCTTTTACCTTTCAATACTGTTTTGTCTTTTACAGGTGTAAAAAAGAAGGCTCTCAAGGCTTCATTTCCGGGAGCGTTCAGCAACTGTGTTACCGGCATTACTGATATTGCGGACTGAGAAGACAATTGGTTAACGATTTCCAGTTCATTTACATTCATAACATTGATTTTTTTAGTGTGTACTGTTACTTGTGCTGTTGCATTAACTACGGCAATTACACTCATGGTAACTGCGAGGATGATTTGATTGATTGCTTTCATTTTTTTAATTTTTGCTGTTAGGTATTATTGTGTTTAATGATTACAGGCATTTTATGACTGTTTTTTAGGTGCGAATGGTATAAGCCTGTGAAGGCCCGTTTGAAAAGGTTGTTTTTTAATACTCGTATTCAAATAATCGATCACAGGCCGTATAGGTGGAAAATTCAAATGGTATTGGAAGGCGTCTTCACTCCGGAATTTTTCATAAGTAACAAACTGGGTGCTGTCGTCTTCAAGCTGTGAAAGCTGGTAATTGATCACGCCTGGCTCACTTCGGAATTGCGGCATGGCAGTGTGGTATGCTTCTTTAAAAGTACCTTCAGTTCCCACCTTGCTATCGACAAACAACATGATGGTGATCGGCTTATCATCTTTTTGGGGCGCCTTCCGCCATTCATTTTTTGAAATCGGATACATGTCATTTACGTAGATTGTTTTTGCAGGTTGTACCAGCTTCTTTTCAGCTAATAACTTTGTCCATTTGAATTTTGTGCCGTTTCTCCTGTTCTCCAGTCCGTTTTTGCTGTCCCATCTTTCAACGACCCATAGTATGGAAGGGTTTTCCTGTTCATAATAGGCTTCTGCCATAATGTTGTTTTTATCGGCAATGGCCTGTCTCACATACTTATGAAGCAGTTTGCGAAACTTCTTTGTATAGCTTTTTTTTACCTCGTACTGTGTCAATACAGTTACTTGCCCTATTGTAAGCAAGAGGTTTGAAACAGCCTGCGGTTGAGCCAGAAAAGGAGAGTGGCTGGTGTTGACCTCGTATACCGTTGTGATGCCGGCGCCGGCAATCATGCGATCCTGGAGGCCTGGTGAGATCACCACATCCCGGAGCGTTTTGATATACACCTTTTCTACCGCACCAAAATGGTCATTGGTCAACGTAACCTTATTGGTAAAGGGGATGGCGGGTTCTGCACGATAATTGGTAAGTACCTGCTCTTTAGTTGCCTGTGCACCATCATGTATAAAAAGCGAGGTCAGGCTGTCATGCTTTACATCAAGTGTCAATCGATCGGCAGAGGGTAATAACAGCGGGCCCAGTTTGGAATCCGGGTCTGAAAAAGCCATATCCGTAAGCGCCTGTCCTGAGGTTGGAAGGAAAGCTCCGATGTAAACCAGTTTGCTGATCCTGGATGGTACCTTCTCCGCCACAGCAGTCACTACCATGCCACCCATGCTGTGGCCAACCAGGATTACTTTGCCACCTGCTTTCGTAATGGCTTCGATCACCTTATCCCGGTAAACATCCAGGCTTAGGTGCTGTGGGGGTGTTTTATCGGCACCGTGGCCAGGTAGTTCGACTACAACTACCTTGTGACCTTTATTAACCAGGTCAACCCTTACGGCGTCCCAAACGTAAGGGGCTTGCCATGCTCCATGTACCAGCACGTAGGTCTGTGGGTTAGCTCCGGGATGACCGCCATCTTTAGCCGGTGATGTAAATGCGAAGAGTGTGAAAACTGCTGATAGCAGTGATAAAGCTGATTTTTTCATTTGTTTAATTTTTACTTGTTGTTTGGGTAATTGATACTGCAAAGCTGTTAAATAAAGAGAGGGCAGACCTGACACAAATGCGTCAAAAAACTAGGGGTGGGATAAATTATCCGGTGCAGGAATATCGAATCCATTTAGGATCATTGCTATGAGACTATAACCACCGACGAGAAAGAACAGCTCTGCCACACCATCCTGCCCCAGCAGTTCTACTGCATAATTATAGGTGGAGGCCGGAATGATATAACCGGTGACCAATGCGTGTGCAATGTCATGTGCGATGGCCTCCTGCTCGTTTAATCCATAGGGGTGACCACCGGATGCGAGTGATGCAATAATATTTTGTGGAATGCCAAATGCTGCTGCCATGATCTCATGTGCATATAGTTCGAAACGTGCCCCCAGGAAGCCTCCTACGGTTAGTATCGCTACTTCACGTACTTTTTTGGGAAGCGTTGCGTGCGTGTCGAGCGTCCGTAGAAAGCTCAGGGCCGGCACGCCAAACTGTGGGTAATGCAGCATGGGAGTGAATGGCCCCAGCAATGCTCCCTGTGCATCCTGCATGTTTACCTGGCCCTGGCTTCTGCCAATCAGATTGGCGATCTCATCATGTACATAGCGAATTTCGGGAGAGAGGGTATCCGGATGTAAAGGTTTGATACGCATAATTTAGTTTTAAGGAGTAAAAGTTTTAAGGTTATAGTAGCGCATTGATTACTGTTTCCAGTTCTTCCCGGATCTTCGGACTTGAACCGATAATCATTTTGATAGTACCCTCTTTATCAATAACAATACTGGTAGGCCATGAGCTGACCTGGTATTTAGTATTAACCGCGTGCGAATTGGGCAACTGCTTATAACTGAAAGTGCGTTTCTGTAAAAATGTATTCACCTGTGCTGCGTTGTTATAAGTCAGGCCCAGAAAGACCACATTCTGGTTGCCATATTCCTGCACCAGCTTATTCAGTTCAGGCATTTCTTCGATACAAGGAGGACAGGAAGTGAACCAGAAATTCAGCACTACAATTTTACCACGCAGATCTTTTAAAGACCAGCGCTTGCCCTGCAGGTCCAGGAGTTCAAAATCGGGTGCTGGTTTATTAAGCATTGCGTTAAACTTTTGGTTGCTTTTGTTACGTTGGTTGTCCATTTTCTGCTTTATTTCATCGGTCATCCTCTCCAGGCGCATAATGCCCTTTTCATCATCTGCTGCGCTATGCCGGAACATCACTCTGTCTTCTCCCCAGGCTTTGCTTAGACTGTCGAGTTTGTCAGGAGCCAGGACGCTGCCATCCGGCAACAGGAATGTGGTTTCTTTGGAGATATGCATTGTTTGGCTGGTAGTCTGTGCCGCTGTGTTAAATACTGTCAATACGCTTAGTATGCTTGCAAGGATGATTTGATTGAATGTTGTCATGATTGTAGTTTTAATGATTAAGAAGGACGAAGGCTTTCTTCAAACTGGCCGGCGATAAGGATAAATGCTACACGGCAGGGCTTATCTGATCTGTTGGCCCAGGCATGGTTCGTGCCGCGCTGGATCACTATATCACCGGCTTTAATGGTTGTTTCACCCCGGTCAACGATCAATGTCAACTCCCCTTCAAGCACAATTCCATAATCAATCGTTTCCGTGCGGTGCATCAACGGGTGGGGAGCGCCTTCGCCTGCATTGGATGCCTGCTCATCGCCCATGGATCTGAAATGTTTGTGTGCTTCTTCTTTGCTGAGGTTCCGGATCTCTTCACTTTCAGCGGGGAAGTCAATCACTCTTATCCGGGTGCCAGCTTTGGGAGGAGCGAGTACCAGGCCGGCTTCTTCCGGTTCTCCTGGCTCGTTGCCGATCAGTGCCGGTGTTTGCAGGGTGCTCCATATTTCATAAAAAGTGGCTCCTTTAGGTCCGCCCACCATGTACGTACGTACAGGTGGTGCATCTGATGAAATGATGGCTTTGTTGTCGGCATCATGACCTGTCACAATGCGTCTGAATGCTTTTTTATCTGTGTTCATAAACTGAATGGTTTATTGTTGGTTGTTTAAATAGTGATTACTTCGCGTCTTTCCTGAATGTTTCCCATCCGTTGTAGCCTTGTGATTTGAGCACAATCTTTTGTATGCTGTCTTCCAGGGTTACATAATAAGATGTCCCATCATTGGTTACCATCTCAAAGAGATCACTGATCCAATAGCCGGAGTAATTATTTTTCAGATCACTGAGCAGGCTGATGGGCAATTGACCGGAAACCATGTTACGGGTCACCGCCAACAGTTTACCATCTTCAGCGTAATAAGCAAACATTACCTGGTCGTTCATTTTGAAAGTAGCCTTGGAAATTTCCTGTGTTTTTTCCCAGCTAATATCCTGGGCCGTTGAAAAATCTTTTTTGAACGAACTGATCACTTGTTCATTAACATTTTCGAGCTTGTTGGCAAAACTGCTGCCGATACCTGTGAACAACAGGATCCAGATCAACAGGCTCTTTTTAATGCCGGGTTTCTTAAATACAAATACTCCTAAATAATGGAACAGTACACCTACTGCCCAGGCGGGAGTAGACCAAAGCGGCCAGGGATAGGTAGAGTCTGTTAGCAGCCAAACGATCCAAGCCGCCGGAGTAAGCAGCAGGAATGCAATAAGATGAATTTTAAATCCCAGTTTTACATTTTTGTGTGATGTTGCGTAAACGCCGAGTGCTTGTTTCATGATTGATTTTTTAATTGGTTGTTTTAATGAATTTCTTTCAACGGGGTTTTTGTTTTTTTGATCCGCTATTGAAAGAATGTTTTGTCATCACAAATTTATTCCGTCATTTTCCGGTGAGTGTTAAGCGCTAAGTTGCGTGTACTAATTCCTGTTAACACTCGGGCTGCCTGGTGGAGAACCGGCAAACAATGGCTAGTGTTAACAACAGTTAACACTATATAATTCGCCTTATTGATATTTCGTTTTAAGGGGGTAACGACTTTTGTATATTTGAAGTGGCCTTCTGGGATCAATTAATATATGGTCAACTTATAATGCGATAAAGTATGAGTAAGATTTTTACAGGGATGAAAAAGAGAGTACGCTATATATTTTTGATCGCAGCGCTTACTGCCAGTGGCATCATTATCTGCCAGCTTTATTGGGTTTATTTTAATTATCAAACAGCGAAGGCCAATTTTATACAGACTGCAACGGTGTCCCTCTGGCAAAGCATTGACAGTTGTATGCTTGCTCAAAACGTGCTACCCCCTTCCCTGGATGAGGAAAATCCATCCCTTACCTTTATGATGACCAAATCAGCTAATTTAAGTTCCAATGCCCGCGACAGTTCCCACCGGCCTGCAAATACTACCTACTCCATGCGGCTGTTTACCGTAACCATGGACGGATATCAGGCGGCTGGAGTAAAGACACTCCTGGCCCGGCTTTTCTCACAGCAGGCCCAAAAGCCGCTTAACCTGGATACGCTGACCCATTATTTCGGGCAGGTGTTGTTGCGCAACGGTATCAAAGAAGAGTTTGATCTTACCATGGAACGAAATAAAAAGATAGTCCCGGGACAGATCGCAGCCCTGCTCAATTTTGATAAAATGCCTACCATCGTAAAGGCGGAGCTTAAAAACCCAAATGCATTTTTCTTCAGGATGAACTTCATTCCTGCACTGGTATCCACCCTGCTCATCTTGTTATCTGCAGCCAGTCTTCTTTATATGGGCCGCATCATCAAAAGACAGATGCAGCTCGACACCATGAAAACCGATTTCGTCAACAATACTATCCACGAGCTTCGTACTCCTTTAACCATACTCCGCTCGTCAAATGAGGCGATGGCGAGTTTTGGAGCCGCGTACGACGAGGCATCGCTGATGCGCTACCTGGGTATCAATACATTGGTAATTGATGACCTCGACAAGAACATTGAACGGATATTGGACTTCAGCCAGCTAGAGCAGGGGAAGCGCCTGCCGGTATTGGAAACGATCGACCTTGTGCCAGTCTTACAACAGGTACAATTGCGGTTCAGCCAGGTAAACAATGCGTCCATTATCATCACCACAGAGGAAGAGCCTTTTGAAGTGACTACCGACCGGTCTATGTTTGGTATCATTCTATCAAACCTGCTGGATAACGCCATCAAGTATTCTCCGGAGGATGCAAAAATCGGGGTATACGCCAGGCGTGGCGAGCAAAGCTGGCAATTAGAGGTTAGTGATGAGGGGATGGGAATTCCGCGTCTGGCGCTTCCCTATATTTTCGATAAATTCTACCGTGTTCCCACCGGCGACCTGCACGAGATAAAAGGATACGGCATCGGTCTGGCATACGTTAAACAACTGGTTACAGATCTGAAGGGGAAAATTGAAGTAGCCAGCGAGCCGGGTAAGGGCACTGTTTTCACACTAACATTTTATTCATAATGGAAAATATCAGAGTACTATTGGTAGAGGATGAGCAAATACTGGCTTCCATCATCAAGGAATCTCTTGAAAAAAGAGGTTTTATACTGGAAGTAGCAAAGAATGGTGTTGACGGATGGCAGCTATTCAAAACATTCAGGCCGGATGTGTGTGTGATCGATATCATGATGCCCCGCAAAGATGGCTTTGCCCTCACTGCCGAGATACGGGTAGTTGATGAAGACATTCCACTGATCCTGCTGACGGCCAGAACTCAAACCGAAGATGTATTGAAAGGCTTTGAGATAGGGGCCGATGATTATATGAAAAAGCCTTTTAGCATGGAAGAACTGATCCTCCGGTTGAAAGCATTGGTACGGCGGAAAGTGAGCCAATCATCCGATACTCCTCCAAAAAGTATACAGATAGGACAGTTCACTTTCCGGCACCAGTATCTTGAATTGGCCAATGGATCAGCAGTATCCTCCCTCTCTCAACGGGAGGCCGACCTCCTGTTTATGCTCGTTCAGCATAAAAATCAATTGCTGGATAGAAAACTGGCGCTGATTAAGTTATGGGGAGAGGATACCCCCTTTACTGCCCGGAGTATGGACGTTTATATCACCCGCCTTCGAAAACTTTTCAGGGAAGATCCATCCATTGAGATCATCAACACGAGAGGACATGGCTATTCACTGATAGAACAGGAAAAGCGTTAACTGCCAACGGTTGAATCAGGGCTGATGCATGATCAACTGGTTGATGATGTTTGTTATGGCTGGTGCCGGCATTTTCTTTACCAGGTAATAATGCCCTTTCCCATTGGCATCCCACCCATTGTCGCCATGACCGGTAGTAGTGATCCGGCCGGGTTGCAGCGTATAATACCTTTCCCATCCTCTGATGGCTACCAGTACTGCTGTTTCATCCCAACTCATGCGGCCTTGCTTGTCCTGCTCACTCATCGGAATGCAGATGCCAAATACATCTTTCACGGGGCTCTTTTGAATAGCATTGTTATTGATCAAGGGTAAACCCGTACGTATTTCAACGCCTATTTCAAATCCACTGAAAATGATGGGGCTGGGCCATTGCGTAAAGACTTTGCCGGAAGCGATCGCATCCTTCTCCACATTGAATTCTTTACCCGACGGGAACTTGCCTGCCATGCACACCAGTTGTTTTACTTTCTTTCTTACCAGGTCTACACCAGCCAGCGAAGAATATTGATCAGCCGGTGATTGCAACAGGTTGGCCAGGTTCGTAAGGAAGCCTACCGTTACAACCGTTACCGAGCCATCGGGTTGCGTAGCCAGTATTTTACGATACAAGGCCACCGCATCCATCGCCTCATCATTCGTACGTATACTATGTGGGTACCTCGCCACGACCACCGAATCCCATTTTTGCCAGGCAGGTATATTGACCGCATTGCCTTTTGGTACGCCGATGGGAATGGCTGGTCTCCTGAAATAGGTATTGAATACATTCAGGGCCGCCGCTGCCCAGGGATGTTTATTGCAGGCAATGGTGGCTAGTATATTCGCTTCCCCACTGTCGGCCAGCGCATGCAGCAAGGCAATCGCCCCTACATCATCATAATCAGGGCCAAAATCGCTATCGAAAATAATAGGTACAGGCGCCTTCTTTTGGGCCTGGCAATAGTGACTGCCGCAAAAAGCTGCGAATAATAGTAGCAGGGGGATTATTTTCATATCTTGTGTTCTTTCGACAATAAATCTACCCCCTTTACAATTAGTTAACCGGGTTGTTGGTAAAAAAGGGCGTGTTTTGCCCAACGCTTTGGCAACCTGACCTGTATATATCCTGTACATAGTAATGAATCCTTCTGCTATTTTCCTAAGATCCTGCTGAATAACCAGCTAATAGCCTGCTTTTAATGTACCGGTCTATGAAGAGTAAACTCATCAGGCATTTATTAATGTGCAGTATACTGGCAGCGGCAGCGCTCCCCGTGCTGGCCCAAACCCAGGCCTGCCCGTTGAATATTAATTTCGCTACCGGCGATCTATCCAATTGGTCTGCCGGCACCGGCCTGGTAAGTGGTTCTTTCCAAAACTATCCATTTCCCAATAATGGAGTGACCACCATCCCCGAATATACAATTGGCATTACCGGCATCCAGGTCAATACCAGTGCCAATACCGATCCCTTTGGTTTTTTTCCCACTATTCCCACCATCAATGGTTATTCTTATGGCTATTCCATTAAGTTGGGGTCTACTGCTACTTCTTACGAACTGGGCAGGGGTAATAATCCCGGCGGGTTTACACGCTCCGTTTCCTATACCATCCTGGTGCCGGCCGGCTCTGCTACCGAGCCGTATACAATGACCTATGCCTATGCCCTCGTATTGGAAAATGGCACCCACAATTCCCATGAACAACCTTTGTTCAAGGCCACACTCAATACTCCCGATAGCGTCATCACCTGTGCTTCGCCCGAATATTACCTGCCTACCTTCAACAATGCCGGCCAAGGCGGCGGTGGAGGAGGGGGTGGTGGCGGTGGCAGTTCGACCGGGGCTACCCTCGATTCTGCAAGGGCCATTGCCCAGGGATTTGTCAATAGCAACGTTCCTTTCTTCTCCCACAGTGGGGGTGGAGGAGCGGGAGGCGGTGGTGGTGGCGGCGGCCAATATTTGTATGATGTGTGGACCAAAGAGTGGACCGAAGTGACTTTTGATCTGTCGGCTTACCGGGGCAAACAGGTTACGCTCACTTTCCAGGCCAATAACTGCAATCCCGGGGCGCATTTTGCCTATGCATATGTGGCCTTGCGCAACAGCTGCGCGGGGCTGGAGATCAGTGGCCCGCAGGTTGCCTGCGCCAACAGCACATTTACTTATTCCATTCCGGCGCTGGCCAATGCTGTCTATAGCTGGACCGTGCCTGCCGGCTGGACCATCCAATCCGGCGGCAACAGCAATTCCGTGACGGTCATAGCAGGGGCCACCAGCGGCAACATTATTGCCCGTGAACTGAACGGCTGTGCCGATCTGCGCGATACCCTCCTGGTTTCGAGCCGGCCCCCTACCATACCCGGTTCGGTTATGGGAGATAATGAGGTATGTACCGGCCTGAATAGTAGTCCGCTCACCCTGAGCGGGCAAAATGGCAACGTAATAAGCTGGCTCTCCAGCACCAACGGCACTACCTGGGCACCCATTTCCAATACAACCATTTCCTATACAGCACAAAACCTTACCGCTTCTACTCAATTTGCCGTAGTGGTGCAAAATGGCCCTACCTGTCCCGCTGATACCAGCACCAGCGCCCTGGTAACTGTGGACCCCAAAAGCGTAGGAGGCAGGCTGAGCCCCGACAACAGCAGCTTTTGTACCGGGCAAACTGCCGGCAGCTTACTCACCCTTGTTGGCAATACAGGCAGCGTGCTGAACTGGCAATCATCGGCAAACGCCACCCAATGGAACAGTTTAACACCGGTCTATACCGGCAGCGCCTATGCGGCGGGCGGCCTTACCGCCACTACTTATTACCGCACCATAGTGAAAAGTGGTGTTTGTGAGGCCGATACCAGTGACATGGCTACTGTCAAATATGTGAATGTGCCGTTCCCGGCCGCTACTTATGATCCCGCCCAGGCTGCTATTTGCTATGGCGATTCCCTGCTGCTGAATGCAACCATTACCGTGGGCACCAGCTATAGCTGGCGACCACTCTCCACGCTAAGTAATCCCGGCGACGGTCGCATCACCAGTCTGCCTCATACATTGCAGGCATTGGCCAAACCTTTAACGACCACCAATTATATCCTTACCGTATTAAATGCCGGATGTCCCAATGCGCTGAACGATACTTTTCACATTAAAGTGGCGCCTCCCATTATCGTATCTGCAGGTAAGGATACCGCGATTGTATTGGGCCAGTCCCTGCAATTACAGGCTTCTGCCAATGACCCCACAGCCAATATATTTACCTGGTCACCTGCCACCGGGCTCAACAACGTGCATATCTCCAACCCTGTGGCTGTATTGTGGGGCGAAACCGCGCAATCCATGGAATATACCGTTAAAGCCGCCAATGCTGCCGGCTGCTACGGAACAGACGCCATCAAGGTAAAGGTGTTCCGCACCAATCCCGATATTTTTGTACCCAATGGTTTTTCGCCCAATGGAGATAGCAGGAACGATGTGATCTATCCCATTTGTGTAGGCATCACCCGGCTCGATTTCTTCCGCGTGTATAACCGCTGGGGTCAGCTGATATTCAATACCAATACCATTCACAAAGGCTGGGACGGCACCCTCGGTGGCGTACGGCAATCCTCAGGCACCTTTGTATACATGGTGCAGGGCGTAGATATTACAGGCAAAGTGATCACCAAACGCGGCACCCTGGAACTGGTACGTTGATTGATCCTTTGCCCGATCTGATAGCATATCAATTCCTGCCAGCTACTGTTGTTTTAGAACAGTTGGCTAAATCCCCATAGATTACCTCCTGCAGGCAACGCACCTTTAGGGCTCATTCAAACCCTTAATCATTTCGTTATGCATGCACGTCTCCACCGGTCACCGGTAAGTTTATTGATTACTGTACTATTTATGACTTCCTTATTAGCATCCTGTAAAAAGGATATTGAACAAACTCCCGTTGAACCAAACGATAAAGCAACCGGCCAGGCGCTTATCAATATCGGTGGTAATGTTTGGACCGAATTAACCCCGGCAGCTCCTTCTATCCCGACAGCTATTACCTTCAACACTTCATTCAGTGTCAATAATAAGTTGTATTCGCTGATACTGGCCAATGACCAGTTATGGGAGTTTGATCCTTCCACCGCAGTGTGGTCAGTAAAGAAAAATAACTTTACCGGGCAGCCGATATATACTTATATATATCTTTTCACAAACGGTTCCAGCGTTTATTTTGGTAGCCTGGCAACCAAAGCGATCAGGGCCTACGATTTTGCTACCAACCTGTGGAGCAATAAGGCCAGCTTTCCCGGTACTACCGATGGGCGTGCTTCCATCACCGCTACTGGTACCAAGGGGTATATCTTCGGAGGCGTCCATGGAGTTGATGACAATGGTTATGGCTATACGCTGAAAGAAAATTGGGAATATGATTTTGCGGCAGATACCTGGCAGGCCAAAGCCGATTTGCCAGGCTTGGGTCGGTACAATGCGGCTGCCTATGCCGTAGGTGATAAGATATATTTTGGTACCGGCATCTCCGTATTGACAATTATTAATCCCAATACATTCAAACTATACCGTAGTCCCGTCATTAATGCAGATTGGTGGGAATTCAATACCCTTACCAATACCTGGACCGCCAAAGCTGCTTTCGGTGGCGGTAAGCGGCAGGATACACGCGGATTCATGTTGGGCAATAAAGTATACCTGGGGCTGGGCAGTGCCGAATACTATTCTAATTTGAAATCTGATCTCTGGAGTTATGATGCGGCTGCCAACACCTGGTCTCAAAAAGCCAGCTATCCTGAAGGCAATGCTTATCCTCCCTATGTCACTTTCACTGCCTGCAATGGCCGTGGATATTCAGTCACAGGAAATATTAAAACTTTCTGGCGATATACACCGCCACAACTGATATTGCCTTCTCCCAATAGCCCCTAATCGAAGGAGCGGAAGTAGGAGGAATACCTTTGTTAAACAAAATACAAGTACATGGCGGGTCGCCCTTTAAGGGCGGCTCACCTTTTTACAGCCAGCTTGAGAACCCCAACAAATTCTTCCATTTCTTTTTCCGTAAGTGACGCAAACCCTATGCGCATGGCTTGTAGTTTATCCAGGAATGCCGGCTCCGAGTCGATCAGGTATCCCGCCTGGTAAAGCTTTTCTATGATCCCTTTGGCTGTTTTAGCCTTCTTAAAAACAAGCCATACCGACATGCCCCCTTCGGGCCTGGTAAAACTGATTTGATCGGACAAATACCTGGTAAGTAGTGCACAGAAATAATCCCTACGTGCCCGGCACAGTTTCACCACTTTTTTCAGGTGCCTTTGCAACTCTCCTGATTTGATGAACTCGCTCAAAGCCCGCTCCAGTAGCGGATCACCCTGCCGGTCAATGATCCGCCTCAACTTATTAACGACTTCCATGATTGCAGCGCTTGCAACAAAGTATCCGATACGCACCGATGGGCAAATACACTTGCTGAAGGAGCCTATATAAATTACCCGCTTATTGTTAAGGCTCGCAAGAGGAAGTACAGGATTGTTGGCATATTGAAAATCATAAGCATAGTCATCTTCAAGAATATAAAAATTGTATTTCGATGCCAGCTGCAACAATTCCATCCTGCGGGCAGGAGAGAGCGTTACCGTAGTGGGGTAGTGGTGATGCGGAGTGGCGTAGAGTAACTTGATCTTCCTCTTTTTACAGAGTTTTTCTACTTCACTGGTTAGCAGTCCTTCTGCATCTACCGGTACATGCGCTACCTTGCCTCCCAGGTGTTTTGCCATATCGTCTACAATTTGATAACCCGGGAAAGTAGTAATGCAGGTATCTCCGCGTCTGATCAATGCTGCCATCGACAGGTAGATGGCCATCTGGCTTCCCCGTGTTATAAACACATTGTCCGGTGTTGTGCTAATACCCCTAGTTTCCTGCAGATAAGTGCTAAGCGTTGTCCGCAGATCAAGATCGCCTGCTACATGGTTGTACTTCAACAAACTGTTGTAAGCTTTCCTTGAAAGGATCGAACGGTGGTGTGCAAACAATTGCAGCATCGGCGCAAGCCTTACATCAGGCACCCCATCGTCAATCATTTTTTTACTACCTCCCTCCAGGTACAGCGACTCCAGGAAAGATGGATCATTGATCTTGATGGCAATCGTTTCTTTGCTGCCTGGCAGCCCTTTACCTCGTAAAGCGCTGTAAGTAATGGTAGGTGTCCTCGATGAAACAAACGTTCCCTTATGCACGAAACTTTCAATCCAGCCCTGACTATTCAATTCGGCCATGGCTGCTACGATCGTTTTACGGTTAAGCTCAAGCAGTTCTCCAAGTGTCCTGGCCCCAGGCAGCTTTTGCCCAGGCCTTAACCGCCCGGCATGGATCTCCGCTATAATCGAGTTCACCACCTGTAAATAGATGGGCTTTTCTGATCCCTTATTGATCTCAATAACTGCTCTCCAGGGAAACATAATAGATGATTTATGGATACTCGTTGCCTCAATGCCTCGCTGCCTTGTTGCCTGCGCTCATAAACTGGCCCATCAAAAATAACAAAAATGGCCCCATCAACTAAGCCACCGCGTTGTTAATTTGAGCATATGAAAAAGCCAATCAATGGATCAACTTTGATCGTATTATTTATTACGCTGCTGGTGCCTGTAATGATGCCGGCCCAATCTGTAATAAAGAAAGAAAGCCTCGTCAATGCCGTCATTGACGCAAACGGTAAATTAGTCATTACCCCTTCTAAATCCTCCTCCCAGATCGACTTCGATTTTTTTGAAGGCAGGTGGACCATTCACAACAAACGATTGAAAGAACGATTGAGTGGCAACACCGAATGGCTGGAGTATGATGGCGTCAACGATAATAAAAAGATACTCAGGGGTATCGGCCATACCAACAACAACAGGTCTGTGATTGATGGAAAGCCCTACGAAGGGGTAGGGCTGACCCTCTTTAATCCAAAAACAAGATTATGGAGTATCTATTGGGCAAGCAGCAAAAATGGTGTTTTGGACAAGGACAATCCTGTGATGGGCTCATTCGAAGGCAATATTGGTACTTTCTATGCACAGGAAACTTTCAATGGTAAACCCATTATCGTAATGGCCCGTTGGGATAAGACCAATCCTGATAAAGCCATATGGAGCCAGGCATTTTCCGAAGACAAGGGCGCTACCTGGGAATGGAACTGGTATATGTATGAAAACAGGGTAATAGAAGATCCAAAAGCCCAATTAAAAAGATTACTCACCTTCGATCAGTCAATACCCATACCGGCCCTTAGTTTCGACAAAAAAGGTGACCTGATCATCAAAGCATCCCAAACCTCTTCTCACAATGACTTTGATCTCCTGGCCGGTAAGTGGAAGATGTACCACAAAATATTGAAAACAAGGCTAAGCAATAACAACGAATGGCTTGACATGGAATCGGCCGACATCAACTACGGCACCATACTAAATGGCATTGGGAATACCGATATCTATGCTGCTAATTTTGGCGGTAAGCCTTTTGAAGGATTCACATTGCGCTTGTTTAATCCGGAAACCCGCCTGTGGAGCCTCTATTGGGTACCCAGCGATACCGGTATATTAGATCCTCCTGTTGTGGGTTCATTCGATAACGATATAGGACATTTCTTTTGTAAAGACATTTTCAATGGGAAAGACATCATCATGATGTTCCGGTGGGATATGCGCGATAGAAACCACCCCGTCTGGAGTCAGGCATTTTCTCCCGACAAGGGTAAAACATGGGAATGGAATTGGATCAACGTGTCGTATAGGATCGACTGATTCCTGACTGTTTTCGGGTGGGCAGTACAAAAAGCCCCGCTCGAATGAGCAGGGCTTTATCATATCTATAGTAAGATGAGCGGTAAAATTTACCTTCCGGATACCTGCATGCCTTCGCGCAGACCCGCGTGCCCGCAACGATGCCGCCGGTTACCCGTCAGGCGCTGATCGAAATTAACCAACAACCAAAACCTGGACCTAACACTTTCTGTTTTCTAACGTGCTGCTCTTTGATTGGTAGTCGACGTTCACCATAACCATCGATCACACGTATCAGAAAATTACCCCAGTGGCAATAGCCCTCAGCCGACAGCCGATTACCATCAGCCAACCGCTAATCGCTATATCGCAACAGCGAAAGCCAAATCCTGAGATTCAAAGCATAACTTGTCCCGCGGAAGCGGGAAGGCTCAAAA